>Ga0247844_1000150_pt1 | contig 144920 bp, 156 predicted proteins | sample LaCtaG_FD_192421 | JGI IMG/M metagenome (GOLD analysis project Ga0247844, IMG submission 192421) | Freshwater microbial communities from meromictic Lake La Cruz, Castile-La Mancha, Spain - LaCruzMarch201714.5m_1 | ecosystem: Environmental > Aquatic > Freshwater > Lake | place: Spain...
TTCGGGGGGAACAACCGGGTGCTTGCGCACCTACGCGGCAAAGAAACCAAACAACGAAACAAAACGCAGATCTCTAGTTTTGAAGTGTCCCGCTTCCGGGGGCAGGTCAGACAGACCGACCACTCCTACCAACTTACCGGTAACGTCACGTTGGAAGGAGATCTGAACATCCACAACGGATTAGGTTTCACAGATAAATCGATGATTTTCAGCGGGAACATCTCAGGTTCTGGGGGGCTGAGCATTACCGAATCCGGGAACCCGGATTTCGTACGGTTGAGTGGAATCAACACTTACACGGGCGCAACATCCGTGGGTACAAATGCGACACTGAACATTCTCGGAGGATCGTCTGTTGGCGACACGTCCGCGGTAACTCTCGAAGCGGGAGCGGCGCTGAGTTTCAACGCGAACAACGAAACGATCGGTTCACTCGCATCCGTTGGCGCAAACGGCACGGTCAACCTCGGAGCTAACACGCTTATAACTGGAGGCGACAATACAACGACGACGTATGGGGGAGCGATCAACGGCGTGGGTGGCAGTCTGACGAAAGTCGGCACAGACACGATGACGCTGACTGGTAATAGTTCTTTCACCGGAACTACAACCGTGAGTGCTGGAACTCTCGCACTCAACGGTGCTGCCCAACTCGCGAGCACGAACGTCTCGATTGCCGCAGGGGCAACGTTCGATGTGAGTGCGTTGTCGAGCGGCAACTTCACGATTGCGTCGGCTCGACGCATCGGTGGTGACGGTTCCGTTACAGGAAATCTTAACTTCGCATCAGGCTCGCAATTCGTGTTAAACCTCACTTCGACTCTCGACGTGACGGGAACCGTGACGACAACCACGGGCTTCAACATCGCAAGTCTGGTCCAAGCGAATGGCAGCGTGATTGACTGGGCGAGCATCGGCTTCGGCACCTACACGCTGATCGGCTCGACGTCGACGGTATTCAGCGAAACCAATATCGGAAACTTTGGCTTTGCCAACGCGGCAACCGGACTGGCTGGTGATAGGATCGCCTATTTCCAAAACGGCAGTCTGCAACTGGTCGTGATTCCTGAGGCCTCCACTTGGGCGATTGTCGGGATCGGTTTGTTTGGTATGGTGGTGTTCCACCGTCTCCGTCGTCGCAGCCGGGGTGCTTGAAAAACGGCTAGAGCAGCGAAGACCTTTAGGACTCAAATTGATTCGGCGGGTGACGGGAGATGCGTCACTCGCCGTTTTTCGTATCCCATGACCCTGTGGCAGCGATCCTCGCGACGAATGCGGAAGCTATTTTCGACGCGCGATGGACTAGCAGTTGTCAGAACGTAGGAGTCGTCAGATTTGAACTAGGAGACCTTGGGGATATGGGCTTGTTCTTGGGATGAATTTAAGATGAGATAAGGGGAAATGTCTGTTCGTACTCGATTCGCTCCTTCGCCTACTGGATTTCTGCATGTGGGTGGTGCCCGCACAGCGTTGTTCAACTGGCTTTTTGCCCGCCAGAGCGGAGGCACATTTGTGCTTCGCATTGAAGACACGGATAAAGCGCGGAATACGGAAGCGGCATACGATGTGATCTATCAGGGTTTGAATTGGCTGGGATTGGATTGGGATGAAGGCCCACAAAAAGGCGGAGAGTTTGGCCCCTACTTCCAGAGCCAGAGGGATTCGATTTACGAAAGGTATTTTGCGAAATTGCAGAGTGCTGGATTTTTGTACGAGGACGGCGGCGCCTTCCGCTTCAGATCGCCGCGCAAACCGGTGGTGGTGGAGGATATGGTGTGCGGACGCATCGAGTTTGACATGTCGAACCCGGTTACGAATCCAGACATGACGATTCGCAGGCCGGACGGGTCGTGGATCTTTCATTTCGTGAATGTTGTGGACGATATCGAGATGAAGTTGACCCACGTGATCCGTGGCGAGGACCACCTTTCCAACACACCGAAGCACATCGAGCTGTATCAGGCCTTAGAAGCGCAGCCGCCTCACTTCGCGCATATTCCGCTGATTTTGAATCACGAGGGGAAGAAGCTCAGCAAGCGGGATGGTGGGTCGAGCATTACGAATTACATCGATGGCGGATACGCGCCGGAGGCGGTGCTAAACTACCTATGCCTGCTCGGGTGGTCCCCCAAAGACAATCGGGAGTACCTGCCGCTCGCGGAGATCCGCGAAATCTTCACGCTCGATAATATCAACCGACGCAACGCGGTCTTTGATTTGGACAAGTGTTTTTGGCTGAACGGTCAGCACCTCATGCACATGTCATTGGAGCGCTTCACCGATCTAGCCCTCCCGTTCGTCGATCAGGCGGGTATCGCTTACGGTAGCCGCGAGACGCTCGCCGAAGTGCTGGCAATCGTGAAGCCGAAGGTCAAGCACCTGTCCGATGTGCCAGACTGGATTGGTTATCTATTCACCGAGGATTTTCCATACGACGAAGCGGCGGTTGAGAAAGCCTTCAAAAAACCGGGCCTTGTCGCGACAGAACGCCTCGCACAACTTCGTGGGGCATTTATCGTGACGGACGATTGGACAACGCTCGCGCTCGAATCTGCGCTCAAGGCCACGGCCACCGAGTTGGGAGTGAAATCCGGTGAGTTTGTGCACCCATGTCGAGTCGCTGTAAGTGGGCGCGCTGTGGGACCCGGCCTTTACGAAATGCTCACCGTGCTCGGAAAGACGCGTGTCATTGCACGGATCGACCGGGCCCTCGCGGCGTTTGGAGTTCAATGAACGTGCTTACTGCAAACGACCTGATTTCAAACTCTGCCGCGCTACAGGCGGTATCGCCCGTCGCAAAACTCGCCGTATTCGGCGATCCCGTAGCGCACTCTAAATCACCGGCGATGCACAATGCTGCCCTGCAAGCACTGGGAGTGGACGCGTCGTATGTGGCAGTCCATGTGGAGCCCCACCAGCTGGAGTCTGCGTTGCGTGCTTTGCCGGCTCGCGGATTTCTTGGGGCAAATCTTACGATTCCTCATAAAGCCGCAGCATTCGACATCATCGATGAGGTTGATGAATCCGCCCGAGAGCTGGGCGTGGTCAACACGATCTTGGTGGACGGCGACCGGCTGCGCGGATTCAATACCGACGGCCCCGGTCTCGTTCGCGCGATTCGCGAGCAATTCTCGGTGGATGTTAAAGACCTTCGGATCTTACTCTTCGGTGCAGGGGGAGGAGCAGGACGAGCGATTGCACTTCAGTGTGCGATGGAAAACTGCCAGCGTCTCGTGCTGGTAAATCGCACGCTTGAAAAGGCAGTTGCGCTACGCGACGAGCTGGCACCACGCTTTCATAGCGACCGGCTGGAAGGCCCTGTTGATCGCCTAGAGGCTATCCCTCACGAGATCGGGCCTCTGCGGCAGCAACTCGACTACGTCGATTTGATCATCAACGCATCCTCGCTTGGAATGAAGCGCAGTGATCCGCCCATTCTTCCTGCATCGCTCCTGACTCCCAACCTCATGGTTTTTGACACCGTGTATGCGTCGGGAGACTCACGGCTGCTTGAGGATGCTAGGTCTGCTGGCGCGAGGGCAGCAAACGGGCTTGCGATGTTGCTTCACCAAGGCGCTTTATCGCTTGAGATTTGGTTAAATCGCACCGCCCCGCTCACCGTGATGCGTCGCGCGCTAGAAGCTGCGGCAAAAAGCTAATCGCTAGACATCCGCTTCCTCGCCGACAAACTCCAGTTCGAGTGGTCTTGGGATAAGCCCGGCCTCATGTCCCTCCGCAAGGAACTGGCGGATCGCCCGCCGGCCGGAGTCGCCGTAATCCAGCGTGTAATCGTTCACATACATCCCGATGAATTCGTCTGCCAACGGTTCGTCCATTCCACGGGCGTGGCTCATGCTGTGGGTGACTGCGGCTGCGCGGTCGCGCAGTCCGAACGCGATGCTTTCATGCAGGATTTCGGAAAGCTCTCTACGAACGCGGACCGGAATGTCTTTGCGAATGACATTGCCGCCGAGCGGAAGCGGCAAACCTGTGCGAAGCTTCCATTGTTCACCGAGGTCGATCACTTTTTCAAATCCGTCCCGCGCGTAGGTCAGCTGACCCTCGTGAATGATTAAACCAACATCGGCAGCGCCGGATCGCACGGCATCAAAGATTTCGTCGAACGGGACGACGACATATTCAAAATCCGATCCAAGAAACAATTGTGCCGACAAAAACGCACTCGTCATCTTCCCCGGAATCGCGATTTTCTTAGTCTTCAGCCAAGCCTTGCGAGCTGCTGTGTCTGCGTCGGCGCTCACACCCTGACCGGCATTTACAATGAACATCGGTCCATATCCGTCACCCATGCTAGCGCCGCTCGGAAGAAGCGCGTAGTCCTCGAGGATGTATGCCAGCGAGTGAATCGAAACCGCCGTGATGTGCAGCTCTTTGCGCGAGGCTCTTTCGTTGAGTGTCTGAATATCCTGCAAAATGTGCTGAAATCGATATCCCCGAAGGTCAATCTTCTCTTCCGCCATCGCATAAAACATAAACGCATCGTCTGGGTCCGGTGAGTGGCCCAGCGTGAGTGTGATCGATTTCCAGTCTGTCATATTGGTCTAGTTGCGTGTGCTTAAAATCGCCGAGCAGATATCCCGGATCAATGGTGGCCCGTGGTAAACGAAACCTGTGTATATTTGAACGAGTGTGGCGCCGTCTGCGATGCGTTTCGCACCATCATTGCCGTCGCAAATACCGCCGGATGCAATCAATGCGCGGCTGGATCGCTCGCGGACGAAGCTCAAAACGGCCTCGGACTTTTCGCGGAGCGGTGCTCCGCTTAGCCCGCCCGTTTGGTCGCGATCTGGTGGGAGCGCCGAGTGGTCGAGCGTGGTATTCGTGATCACTAAGCCGGTGAGATCCGCTTGATTGATCAAATTCAAGATGTCGTCGATCTGATCGTGGTTCAAATCCGGCGCTATTTTCACGAACATCGGCTTCTCGGAGTCAAAGCTCCTCAAGGTTTCGATGATTTTGGTCAGCGCATCGCTATCCTGCAATTCGCGCAATCCAGGCGTATTGGGTGAACTCACGTTTACGACAAAATAGTCCGCGAATGCATGCAGACTGCGGTAGCTGTGCAGGTAATCTGCGGCAGCGTCCTCTAGTGCGGTCAATTTCGATTTTCCGATATTCACGCCGACGGGAATTCGTGGCCAGCGTCCCGAGTCTTTGAGTGCGCTGAGTCTGCGTGCCACCACGTCGGCACCGTCGTTGTTAAATCCAAAGCGATTCACGAGTGCTCCAAGCTCGGGATAACGAAACAGGCGCGGCTTTGGGTTTCCAGGTTGAGCTTTGGCCGTGATTGTTCCCACTTCAACGAATCCAAAACCAAGCGCCTCCCACGCCGGCAGGGCCACCGCATTCTTGTCCATGCCCGCTGCCAAGCCGACCGGGTTTGGAAAGTCCAAGCCGAAGGCCCGCACTGAGCATGTTGGAGTCGCGCCGAATGCTGCCCTTAGCGTTGCCGGGAGATGTCCGCTCAGCTCCAGGCCATGGATCGCGATCTCATGTGCGAGCTCTGCATCCAGCTTAAAAAGTGCCGGTCGTAAAATCGTGGAATACCAGTTCACCGAGCACAAACTCTATCAAGTAGCCCTTAACTGGAAAGGATGAGTTTTCCCCGACACTCCGTTAAGGACCAATTGAGCGAGTTGCTTGCCGGGGTAGTATCGACGGGTCGTTACCAACCGAAACGAGTGAGTGATGGACAACTTCTCGCTTTGCCGCGCGGGGATGATCAGCGTCCGGCCTTTGAACACCTTGCGTGTGTGGGTCCCATTCGCCCTAAGGTGAAAGATTGCGTAATCGACCATGATCGGCACCGGTTGATCCGAGGCATTCTTTAGCTCGAGGGAAATCGTAAGGGCGTTGCCGATGGACACCGAGGCCGGGGTGACTTTCACGTCGAGACTTTCGATTGCTGAGGTTGCTCCATAGCCGATGAGCGCCATCGCGTCGGGGTGTCCCGCCTTAACCAACGTTCGGGCTGCGCGGGTGAGAAGCTGCGGAAAGGTCGAGTGCCGCGCCTTTTTCCATCGGCGCAGGGTTTTCAGCACATGATCCGGGTGCGTTCGACTGAAATCATTGAGGTGATTAGCGACGGAGCGGCGCACATATTCGGATGGGTCTTGGTGCAAACGATCGAGGATGGGGAGCGTCCACTCGGGGTTTGCGAGGATGTCTGGTAGCCGCTCGCCCCATGGGAGTAGTGGCCGCGAGCCCTCGGAGGCGAGCCGGCGAACGTGTTCGTTCGAATCCGCTGTCCACTCGAGCATCTGTGCGAGTGTTTGCGAGGGTTGATTGGCAAGGAATGGCCGAATTGCGAATTCTGCGGTGAAAACTTTTGTCAGTTCGGCGAGCGTCGTCATCGCGAGATCAAAATCCTCACCGCCACGTCGGGCTACGATCTCAGTGAGCGGCCAAACAGGGAACCCGTGCAATCTACTGCTGTCATCCGGATCGGATCGTACACACGCTGTCAAAATCGGGAACAATTGCTGCACGGCGTCGGGGAGATGCAGCATCAGAGCGTCTGCGATTCGGTGCATCCGCGCCTTGAGTTCGAGTGGCTCTAGGGCGTTATCGATCTGCAGAGTGTATGCGTCGAAATCAAACTCCGGATACGCGCGGCAGGCGGTCATCCCGATCCTGCGGGCGACCTCTGCCGAAAGCATGGTTTTAAGTGGTTCCATCAATCACACCATCGATCCAACGAAGGTACGCTCGGCGCTAATCTGCGGCCTGCACCGAGCGAACACGGACCTCACCGATATGAAGGTCGAGCGCCTCCTCTGCCACGCGCAAAAACCCCTCAGTGGAGTCGGTAAGCGCCACCTCTAGTCGTCCGACCGTACCGGGACGCGCAGCAAGGTGCGCCTGCTCCAATGCTTCATGCACCGCCACGGCACAATTTTGAGCCGAATCCACCAACGACACGGACTCCCCGACCACCCGCGCAATCGCATCACGCAAGAGCGGGTAATGGGTGCAACCGAGCACCAGCGTATCGATGCCCTCGCCCACAAGAGGTTCGAGATACCTTTTGAGAACGGAGTCAGTGATGGTGTCGTCAAACATTCCCTCTTCGATCAGCGGCACCAGTAGTGGACATGCAGAGGCAAAAACCCGGGCACCCGGATGGATCTCGTGAATTGCATGTTCGTATGCTTTTGAGGCGATGGTTGCACGTGTGCCAATGACACCGATGCGTTGGTTCTGAGTGACGCGGCATGCCGCTGCCGCACCCGGTCCGATCACCCCCATGACCGGGCAGTTGAATGCCTGCTTCATCCGAGGCAGCGCTAACGCGGACGCGGTATTGCAGGCCACGACGATCATCTTGGCATGTTCCGCGAGCAATAGGCCCCCGATTTCGACGCTGTATCGCTCGATCGTGCGGCGGCTTTTTCCGCCGTATGGAACGCGCGCTGTGTCCCCGAGGTAGAAGATATGCTCTCTCGGCAGCAAGTTCCGGAGCGCGGAAACTACCGTAAGCCCACCGATCCCGGAGTCGAACACTCCGATCGGCCCATCTCCTGGCGGCGCAATCTCGGCGCTCTGGTCGTCTTCGACGGACACAGACAATCCAATCAACTCAAGCTGGAAAGCGTCGCGACAATCGCATCAAAATCTGGCACCTCTTTCGGTGACGGAGTTTGCTCGCTGTATTGAATCACACCTGACTTATCGATCACGAACGCAGCTCGTGCCGAGGTATCGCCGATTCCGGCCAATCCGGGAAATACTACGTCATACGCCTTGGTGACTTCTTTGTTTAAGTCGCTCAACAATGGAATCCCGATGGATTCTTTTTTTGCCCATGCAGCCTGCGCAAACGGGCTGTCCACGCTGATGCCAAGCACCGTGGCGCCAAGGTCCGAATACTTGCCCAGACCTGCGGTCACATCGCAAAGCTCTTGCGTGCAAACACCCGTGAATGCGAGCGGAAAAAATAAAAGAACGGTGTGCGATTTACCGAAATTTTCGCTGAGCGAAACATCTGCAAGTCCATCAGCGGTGGCAGATTTGAGAGTGAAATCCGGAGCAGTAGAACCAACGGGAAGCGGCATAGGTAAAGGTGCGTTTAGGTTTTGGTTGAGTCGGTGCCGGATCATCCCGCACCGCCCGCTTAGTAAAATCAACCAGAGCGGACCCGGCAAGTCCAATGATGCGAGATCGCCGGGTTCAAGAATCCTCTTTAATTCTGTGGCTCACGACGGTTTCCTAGGTGCGTGCAGATTCCGAATCGTTCGTTCCAGTGGCAGCCATGCGGATCCCGCGCGGCCCTGGTGACATTCTGCGGCGATGGGGCATGGGACACCGTGGCGACGGCTGCGAACGAGCTTCACGCCGATCCAAACTCCCGGGTCGTCGATGCAACTCCCGCATTCGATAAATTGCTGATCGAGTTTGCCGACGCAGAGGAATACCGCACCCAGATCACTCAAACCATCGACTCTCTGCGTGTGGGAGAATCCAGAGCGCAGCAAGCCCCTCGTCTCCATCACATCCCGGTCCGCTACGACGGCGAGGACCTCGCTTATGTCGCCGAGTGCGTAGCCCTACCAGTTTCCGAGGTGGTACGACTGCATCAATTCCCAGTCTATCAGGTTGCATTGCTCGGGTTTTCTCCCGGGTTCCCGTATCTTGAGGGGCTGCCTCCGGCGCTTCACACTCCGCGTCGTAGCACCCCACGCCCGTGCGTGCCGGTGGGATCCGTGGCGATCGGCGGGAGCCACACGGGCGTTTACAGCTTGGCGACTCCGGCAGGATGGAATCTAATAGGAACTACATCGCTACGGTTGTTCGATCTTGGTCGCATTGCGAGCCCGCAGTCCGAGGCGGCGGCATTTTTTCTGAAACCCGGGGATCACGTGAAATTTGTTGCGGAATGATTTCCTCCGGCATGCCAACGATCGAAGTCCTGTCTGTGGGCGCCGGGATGACGATCCAAGACCGCGGCCGCCCCGGCTGGAAGCGGTATGGGGTGCCACCCAGCGGTGCGATGGACCAATACGCGTTAGCCCTCGCGAACCGTTTGGCCGGGAATCCACCGGATGCTCCGGCGCTCGAGTGTTTGCTTCACGGAGCACGCTTGAGAGTATTGCGGGATGTGCGAGTCAGTTTTGCCGGAGGAGGAAGCATTGTTGGTGAGCTAGGCGCTTGGAGGTCTGAAATCTTGGCTGAGGGAACAGTGATTGAGCTGAAGCCGTCGCGCACCGGCATCTGGGGGTATGTGGCAATCGAAGGCGGCATTTGCGAACCCGAGTTTTTCGGGAGTGCAAGCGCGTATCCGAGAGCGCAAATCGGGCGTAGCCTTAAGCCGCACGACACTTTGAATACTGGGGTTTATCGTTCGAATGCAGTGTCAAGCTGGGACGGCGGCCGCCTCGCACCTTGGGACGAGGTCCGTGACTTCTCTCAGATCCCAGCGATTCGCATCTGGGCAGGCCCGCAGATCGATGCGTTTGGACCTACTGCATGGTCCGCACTCCTCACGACGGCTTGGAGCATTTCACCAAGCAGCGATCGCAGTGGTTATCGATTGTCTGGTGCCGCAATTCCGTCTCCATCGCAAAGCATGCGGAGCGAACCGGTGCTCGTGGGTTCGATTCAAATTCCACCCAATGGGGAGCCGATTGTTACGATGCGTGACGGCCCGACCGTGGGAGGCTATCCAAAAATCGCGATCGTCGATGATGCATCGTTGGATTGGCTTGCACAGGCCGCACCCGGTGTGGTGTTTCATTTTGTTGCCGTATGAAGCCGATTTTCCTGAATGCCGATCTGGGCGAAAACGAATCTGCCCTTCGAACGCGCTCGATGATGCGAGTGATCGACCTCGCGAATATCGCGTGCGGTGGACATACTGGGTCGATTGCGTCGATGCGATTCGCGGTGGTTGAAGCGCTCAAAAACGGAGTCAAAATCGGGGCTCACCCGGGGCTCCCCGATCGGGCCGGGTTCGGTCGCTCTACGGAGCCTGTTTCTTCGGAGTTGCTCGAATGCATCATTGTGTCACAAATCTCCGCGCTGGCGACCATCGCTAGGTCGATCGGAGCAAAGCTTCATCACGTGAAACTCCACGGGGCATTGTATCATGCTGTGGAATCCTCGCCGGTGCTTGCCGCAACTTACCTGCAAACGGTCGAACAGTTTTTTCCCCGACTCGGTGTGATTGCGCGCCTCGGTGGCGAAGTAGAAAAGTTCTCCGATGTATTCGGTCTACGTATCTTTCGGGAAGCGTTTGTGGATCGGGCCTACGATGATTTTGGTAACCTGATTCCACGCAATCAACCAGACGCTCTGATCCGAACGCGTGCTGCAGTAGTCGCGCAGGCCCGCCGATTAGTCACAGATGGCATCTCCGGTCTTGGCCGACCGGACACGTTGTGCGTCCACGGTGATACCCCGGGGGCATTACAAATCGCCCACGCCGTAAGCACGGTGTTGAGTCACCGGTAGCAGAGGCCTCGCTGCGCGGCATCATTCTGCGGCGACCAGTCGGATGAAGCGCCGCCCAGTCTCGGCGCTGGTTCCTACGTCGCGCACGACCAAACGAGCTGGATCATCGAGCAAGGTCTCGGTATGGCCGGGGCCCGAAAACCAATCCAACAAGTTTTCCGAAACCTCTGCACGGAGCGTAACTCCTACGGCGCCGGGATCCCGCGCTACGTCGATAAACAAGCGTCCCGCGGCATCAAGTTGAGGTGGTGTGATCGGAGAAACAACCGGCGTATTTGGATCCAGACCAAGTGCGTATTTGAGGAGGTTCTCGACGCCGTCGGCGGCGGGTGTGGCTCTGCGTCCCCACACCTGCTCCTCGGTATCTGGGTTTCCCGCCTCTTCGGGAAAGTGTGCCAATGCCCATTTTTCGAATGGAGTCGCAATGCCGAGCTTCCCTCCGCCGCGATGGATCACAGACTCACCATTTATCGAGATTGCAGCCCGCTGAGCTGGCGTGAGCGCACCGAATCCGGTTCCGAGTTTGATTTCATGCTCGCCGGGGTTGTACCCACTGAAGTCGAGTTTCCCTGATCCACTCCACAACGGGTCCACTGCAAGAAACTCAATTGGTGATCCGCTGGCTCCGAGGACCACTCGCGATGCATCTAGCACGCGCAGCGTAGAAGCCGTCAGTCCGGCCGAAAGAACCAGCTCACCACCCGCGAATACAATCGTCGATCCTGCGGGTAGGGCGCCATTCGCACCGAGTTCCAATCGTCCGCCATAAAGATAGGTCGGGCTGGAATACGTTGCGGCCACGTCTAGCAAAGTTTGGCCGCTTTGAATGCTGAGTCCGCCGCTACCCGTGATGCCACCGCTGACAAATCGAATGGTTCCCGGTCCGCTCAGGTTGAGGAAATGGGGCCCGAGATTGACCCCGCCTGCGGCGGTGATGTTACCCGACGCGGCAGTCCAGTGCTGGGGTGCGCTGAGCGCGATTGCAGCTTCGAACCTGTGGGTCGCCGCAGCTTCATTGCGAATGCCAACATATCCGACATTCAAGGTATCTCCGGCCTGGAAGGTGAATCCCGTTTGCGACGGGGTGCCGGTGAACAAGATGCCCTTGGTCGTTCGGTTGCCTCCCAAGTTGATCGTTTTTCCGACGGAGCTACCATCGAAACGGACTGTTTGTGTTGTAGTTGGGATATTTCTCGGCGACCAATTTCCATTGGTTCCCCAGTTTCCATTCGATCCGCTAAACAGCTTGGCCGCTTCGAGCACGAATTGGAGCGCAAATCCGTCCTCGCCGAGCACTTGGTTCACGGCGGCGACGACTTCAGGAAAGATCAAAAAGCTGTCGCCTCCTCCAGAATATGTGCCGTCCGTCGGATTTGCGATTATGTAGTAGTGGTTCCCCGCCAAGGTTAGTTGACCGTCGTGTATGATAAATGACGGGCTGCCGGAGTCATTGCCTTGCAGCGTCACGTGGGAGTCGCGGCTATTCGGAGGTTCATGCTCGAACAAATACTTTTTGAGCGTACCGTCAACGGTCCGGCCACCCGGCAGCACCTGATCGATCCGGCTGTATCCCACCCTCGCCGTCCAGCCATACATGAGGAGCTCCCGCCCGACATAAGAATTATTTGTTGGCAGGTCTAACAATGGATAACTGGCGATTTGGTCGGCCGCAGGGATAAGCGTTGAAAGTCGCGCGATCCCGATGTCACTTTCTGGCACATTCGTCTGGCTCTCGCGTTGGATTGTTCGGACTCCATTCACCGGGCTAAAATACTGAACCGTCGCGCCGCCCGCAAAGTGCCCTGCGACCAGCATGTGTTTCCGGCTTAGAAAAACATAGCTCTGGATCCGGTTGTCGGCGTTCCATGATATCCCAGAGAGATCAAACTCTTTGGCAATGAACCCATTCCCGGTGTTGGGTGTTGCTGAGTCGACCGGATTGGATGCGTATCCGCCAACAAATCGGCTATGGCGATCATCGGTGAAATTAACAACATCCATCCCCATGGCCACGGGGGTCGCTGCAATCAATAGCGAAACAACCAACCCGACCACGCGGGCGCAGCAACCGCTCTCAATTCGGGGGCTCGGCACAGTATCCATAGCGATAGATCTCGTAAACTAGCATCATTGAGCCGCCTAGCAAACAAGCATAGGTAGCAGCGCCCGAGCCCTGACTGGCGCAACCGAAAACCGCGCGACGCCCGAGTCAGCTCAAATAGAATGATTTCAGCGCTTGCACGACTTCGTCGATTTCCTCATCGCGAAGTTCCGGAAAGATTGGCAATGCGATAGTTTCTTTGGATGCCAGTTCGGATTCCGGGAAGTCCCCCGCCCGATATCCCAAGTAGCTGAAACATTCCTGCAGATGCAGTGGTACCGGGTAGTATACGCCGTGCCCGATTCCGGCGGCGGCAAGGTGTTTGATTAACTCGTCTCGTCGCTCGGCTCGAATGACATACTGATGGAAAATGTGGTGGCTCTCAACCTCACCTGCGAACGGCGTGGCTGGCAACGTGATGAACTCTAGCAATCCTTCGGAAGCAAACTTCGTGGCATACTGCAATGCATTCTTCCGACGGCGTGCGTTCCATTCGTTGGTGAATGGAAGTTTGATGTGTAAGATCGCGGCCTGAAGCGCATCGATCCGGAAATTTCCGCCGACAGTGTGGTGAAAATAGCGTTGTTCCATGCCGTGGTTGCGAATCAAACGCAAGCGCTCTGCATCCGAGTCGGTCCGGCAGGTTGCCATGCCGGCGTCTCCGTACGCGCCCAGGTTTTTGGCAGGGAAAAAGCTGAAATATGCGTGGTCTGCAATTGCGCCGGCCTGCAATACGCCATGTCGTGATGGATACTCTGCTCCGATTGCCTGGGCAGCATCCTCGATGACATCGAGCTTGAATTCTGCGGCAAGGTCCATGATCGCGTCCATTTCGCAGCAGACGCCGAAGAGGTGAATTGGAACGACGGCGCGGACTCGATTGCCGTTCTGCGTGCGCAACACGCCATCGGCATCCCTCACGCATGTTTCACGCAGACATTGGTCGAGCTTGGCGGGATCGAGGTTAAAAGTCACCGGGTCGATATCCACGAAGACAGTCTCAGCCCCAACCCGATGAATGCATCCGACCGTGGCAAAAAACGTGTAGGGCGTCGTGATGACCGCGTCGCCGGGCCCAATACCTAGCGCCATCAGGATTGCCAGCCACGCATCTGTGCCGGACGACATCCCGATCGCATGGCCACAGCGTACAAACTCCCTCGATGCTGCTTCGAACGCATCGACCTTGCTGCCGAGGATAAACTGTTGCGATACGACGACGGCCTCGATCTCGCTGAGCAGCGGATCCCGGATTTGCTGAAACTGCCGGGTCAGATCAAGAAGAGGGACACTCACTCGTCGCGCTTAGCGGATGATTCCGAATTCCGCCCGACGGTTTTTTGCCCATGCTTCCTCGTTGCTTGCAGGATCCGCGGGCATTTCCATGCCGAAGCTGACGGTTTGGATGCGCGCGCCATTGACGCCCATTCCGATTAGCGCATCGCGAACCGCCTGCGCACGGCGCTCGCCGAGACCGCGATTGTATTCTTCGGTGCCGCGCTCATCGGTGAAGCCAGCGATGATGATGTCGCTGGACATTTTTTTCATTGCCGCGGCCACCGTGTCGAGTTTCGACTGCTCGGCCCCTGTCACCGTGAATCCATCATACTGAAAATAGATCGGCGAAAACTGGCTGCGGTCCACACTGGATCCGAAAAAGTTTGCTCCATCGGCGCGGTCAGGCAACGGAGTTCCGAGCACGTAGTCACCGTCGATACCAGCATATTGATCCCCTTTTTTATTGGCGCAAGCGGATAGCCCGAGGCTCAGGGAAATGACGAGTGCGAGTGCGAAGAAATGTTTCATGACTGGAATACTAGCGGGTTCCGCGGCGAGTGCCAAGTGCAGGATTGCAGGAACTTAGCGAGACCATGTGGGTTCGGACACTTTGCCCATGCCCGTGATGATCGGCAAGGTCCGCCCCGTTACGGTGTCGAGTAACATCAGCGACGAACCGGAGCTGAAAATCAAATGCCGCGAGTTAGCACCCCAAACCGGATCTTCCCCGGCGCCCAGCGTGCGATTGTCCCCCGAGCGAAGGTCCGTGATCCCAATAACAAACCCTCCCGAGCGCGCAGAAAACGCGATCTTATGACCATCGGGCGACCAGCTCGGCTCGGTCGAATACCCAAACCCGGTGGAGATCAAACTGCCGGTTCCGCCGCCTGAACTGATCCGGAAAAGCCGAGGGCTGTTTCCTCCCTCGTCGGATGAGTAAACGATTTCTCGACCGTCCGGAGACCATGACGGCGATGACTCGACGCCGCGCGTCTTGGTCAAGCGCCTTGCGCCGGAGCCATTGATGCCCATGACGTAGAGCTCGGGATTTCCATCGCGGCTCACGCTGCACGCGATGCTGCGACCATCCGGTGAGAATGCAGCTCCCGAGTTGGTGCCGGGAAACTTAACGATTCGGTTGCGCGCGCCGCTCTGCAAGTCCACGAGATAAATGTCTGCGTATCCGCTTTGGTAGCCGGTGTAGGCGAGCTTCGTGCCATCCGGACTGAGCGCTGGAGCGACGCTGATGTTTCCATCGTTGGTGAGTTGCTTCACATTCGCTCCATCGTAGTCGGCGGTGTAGATTTCCTTTTTTCCGGTTCTGTTGGAAACAAATGCAATTTTCGTGGTTGCGATGCCTGGGTTGCCGGTGAGCGTTTCGACGATGTCGTCTGCAAATTGGTGGGCGACCGCGCGGGTCGCGCCGCTGTAGGTTTTGGATAGGACGACGCTGCCGCTCCGGTCTTTTACTTCGCCGCGCAGGCTGCCGCCCGAGGCCGTCCCGCCGACAACGAATGCCGCCGAGCCTTCATCGCCGAGTGTGAACCATCCCGAGATGCCGAGATCGTTGGTGAGGACTTGCTTGATGGCTGCGGCGTCGGGTCCGGAGAGAGCGCCGACTGCCAGGTTGATCGAATCCGACTTACGAATTGTGATCGTCGGAGTGTCTTGGGCGGTAGTGACCGAAGCGATGGATGCGGTGATCGCAAGGACGAGAAATACGAAGCGGGACAGGTTTTTCATGGGTGCCGTGGATGGTGATTATATCCGTATGATCCATCGCAAAACTGCGGGCGAATTGCAACGCGCAATGACAGATCGTAGTCGATGTAATCGCGCGTGCCCTCCGATCCGAAAAACCAAACAGCCCCGATCTTGCGACCGGGGCTGTGGGTGATTTTTGAGCCGAGGCTCAGGTGGAGAGATGGTGGGGACTTAGTAGTCCATTCCGCCCATGCCGCCGCCCTGTGGCATCGGAGCTGGCTTGTCCTTTTCGGGGATTTCAGTGATGATAGCCTCGGTGGTAAGGAGAAGCGCGCTGATGGATGACGCGTTCTGCAATGCGCTGCGGGTCACTTTCGTTGGGTCAACGACACCGGCTTTCACGAGGTCCACATATTCGCCTGTGGCGATGTTGAGGCCTTCGTTGCCTTTGCGTTTTTTGACTTCCTGAACGATGAGTGCTCCTTCGAGTCCGGCGTTGTCAGCGAGCTGACGCAGCGGGGCTTCGATGGCGCGGCGAACGATGCCGAGGCCGATGGCTTCGTCACCTTCGAGGTGCACGTTGTCGAGTGCTTTCTGAGCACGGACGAGTGCGACTCCACCGCCGGGGACGATCCCCTCTTCGACGGCTGCGCGGGTTGCGTGCAGTGCATCCTCGACGCGGGCTTTCTTTTCCTTCATCTCGGTTTCGGTGGCTGCACCAACGTTGATGACGGCCACACCGCCTGCGAGCTTGGCGAGACGCTCTTGGAGCTTCTCACGGTCGTAATCGCTGGTGGTTTCGTCGATCTGACGGCGGATCTGCGAGACACGGCCTTGGATATCCGCGTTCTTGCCTTCGCCTTCGACGACGGTGGTGTTTTCTTTGTCGATGACCACACGTTTTGCGCGTCCGAGGTCTTCAATCTGGAGGTTTTCCATTTTGATTCCGAGGTCTTCGGTGATGCAACGGCCGCCGGTGAGGACAGCGATGTCTTCGAGCATGGCTTTGCGGCGATCACCAAAGCCAGGAGCTTTGACGGCGCAGATCTGCAAGGTGCCACGGAGCTTGTTGACGACGAGTGTTGCGAGGGCTTCGCCTTCGACGTCTTCAGCAATGATGAGGAACGGCCGGCCGGTCTTCGCAACTTTTTCGAGCAGCGGGAGGAGGTCCTTGAGGCTGCTGATTTTTTTCTCGTGGATGAGGATGTATGCGTTCTCAAGAACGGCTTCCATGTCCTCGGTGTTGGTCACGAAATACGGCGAGAGGTATCCCTTGTCGAATTGCATGCCTTCGACCACGTCGAGCGTGGTTTCGATGGATTTTGCTTCTTCGACCGTGATGGTTCCGTCTTTGCCGACCTTTTCCATCGCGTCTGCGATGATCTGTCCGATCGTGGTGTCCCAGTTAGCTGAAACAGTGGCGACCTGCGCGATTTCCGAGCTGTCTTTCACCTTTTTGCTGATGCGTCCGAGCTCGACCACGATGGCATCAACTGCCTTCTGGATTCCGCGTTGGAGTGAGGTTGGGTTGGCACCGGCGGTCACGTTTTTGAGACCTTCGCGATAGATCGCTTCGGCGAGAACGGTTGCTGTGGTGGTTCCATCACCGGCGATATCGCTGGTTTTGGATGCCACTTCACGCACGAGCTGAGCGCCCATGTTTTCGTAAGGGCACTCGAGTTCGATTTCCTTGGCGACGGTGACGCCGTCCTTGGTGATCGTTGGGCTGCCGAATTTTTTGTCGAGAATGACGTTGCGTCCAGCCGGCCCGAGGGTCGCCTTGACGGCACGCGCCAACTTTTCAACACCGCGAAGCAATGCTTGCCGCGCGTGTTCGTCGAATTGGATTTGTTTTGCTGCCATATTGGTAGTGTGTGTTTGGTTTGTTGAGTGATTAAAATGAACGATCAGCCGATGATGCCGAGGATGTCATCCTCACGCATGATCAAGTAGCTGCTGCCGTCGATTTTGACTTCGGTTCCGCCGTATTTCGAGATGAGAACCTTGTCGCCTTTTTTGACCGTGAACGCGACTTTGTTACCATTGTCGTCATTCTTGCCGGTGCCGAGTGCGACGACTTCGCCTTCCTGCGGTTTTTCTTTAGCGGTGTCCGGGATGATGATCCCGCCTTTTTTGACTTCGCCTTCTTCGAGCGGTTTCACGAGAACGCGATCGCCGATGGGCTTGATGTTTGCTGCCATTTGGATGTTTCTTTTTGGTTTGGGTTTTTAACGGGGGTCCGGAACACCGCAATCGCGGGCCGGACCATAGCTAAACTGGTTTGGTTGAGTGGTGGTGCGGGGTGCCGGTTACGGCTTTTTGTCCTCGTCCACCATTTCAAATTCTGCGTCTACGACATCAGCATCTTTTTTCGAGCTGCCTGCGCCTGGAGGTGTGGGCTCCGGACCTGCGGCACCGGGTTGGGCACCGGCGCTGGCTGCAGCTTGCTCGTAAAGTTTAGCGCTGGCGGCTTGGAACTTCTCGTTGAGTTCGTCGTGGGTGCGTTTGATTGCATCCGTGTCGTTCCCCTTGAGGGCTTCACGCACAGCCTCGACGGCCTTTTCGATTTCGGCCTTGGTTGCGCCGTCCAATTTGTCGCCGAGGTCTTTGAGTTGTTTCTCGCACTGGTAGGCTAGGTTGTCCGCGTTGTTGCGAAGTTCAATCGACTCCTTGGCTTTGCGATCATCTTCTGCGTGCGCTTCGGCCTCTTTTTGCATGCGCTCGACTTCTTTTGGATCGAGCCCGCTGGATCCGGTGATGCTGATTTTCTGCTCCTTGCCTGAGCCAAGGTCTTTGGCGCTGACATGGAGAATGCCGTTGGCATCGATATCAAATGTGACTTCGATTTGCGGGGTTCCGCGTGGGGCCGGCGGGATGCCGTCGAGGTGGAATGTGCCGAGGTTTTTATTGTCACGCGACAATGGACGCTCGCCTTGGAGGACCTTGATTTCGACACCGGGTTGGCTGTCGCTGTAGGTTGAAAAGATTTGCGACTTCCGGGTTGGGATCGTCGTGTTGCGCGGGATCATCGGGGTGGCCACACCGCCTGCAGTTTCAATCGCAAGGGTGAGTGGCGTGACATCCAAGAGGAGCACGTCCTTCACGTCGCCGCGAAGCACACCGCCTTGGATTGCGGCACCGATGGCTACTACTTCGTCAGGATTTACGCCCTTGTGTGGTTCTTTGCCGACCAGCGCACGCGCTGTTTCGACGACTTTCGGCATGCGGGTCATTCCACCGACAAGCACAAGTTCATCAATGTTGCTCGACGACCATTTTGCATCCGCGAGACAGTCTTTCACTGGCTTGGTAGTGCGGGCAAAAAGATCGTCCGTGAGTTGCTCGAGTTTCGAACGGGTGAGCTTTTTCTGGATGTGTTTCGGTCCAGAGGCGTCCGCTGTGATGAACGGAAGATTGATCTCGTATTCTTGCGTGGACGAGAGAGCGATTTTTGCCTTTTCGGCTTCTTCTTTGATCCGCTGGATAGCATCCGGTTGCTTGCTCAAGTCGATGCCGCTGTCGGCTTTGAACTCGTCAATGATCCAATCCATGAGACGGTTATCCCAGTCGTCACCACCGAGGTGCGTGTCGCCATTCGTCGCGCGGACTTCGAAGACGCCGTCACCAATCTCGAGTGCCGAGATGTCGAACGTGCCTCCGCCCAAGTCGTAAACGGCGATTTTTTCGTCTTTTTTCTTGTCGAGGCCGTAGGCTAGCGATGCCGCCGTTGGTTCGTTGATAATCCGGAGCACTTCGAGGCCAGCGATCTTACCGGCGTCCTTGGTCGCATTCCGCTCGGAGTCATTGAAATAGGCGGGTACCGTGATCACGGCTTGCGTGATCTTTTCACCAAGCTTCGCTTCGGCGTCGGCTTTGAGCTTTGCCAAAATCATGGCCGAGATCTCCGGCGGACTAAAACGCTTTTTCTCGCCATTCGTCTCGACTTCGATGTGGGCGTCACCGTTCGGGGCTTCCACAACCTTGTAAGGGATCCGATCGAGTTCGTTTTTGACTTCGGCGAACTTACGCCCCATGAAACGCTTCACAGAGAAGATCGTGTTAGATGGATTGGTTACGGCTTGACGTTTCGCAGCTTGGCCGACGAGACGTTCGCCGGATTTTGCAAATGCAACGACTGATGGCGTGGTGCGTGCGCCTTCCGAGTTTTCGAGAACCATTGGCTCCCCGCCATCCATAACAGACATGCAGGAGTTGGTTGTGCCTAGGTCGATTCCTAAAATTTTTGACATGTCTACCCGTTGAGCAAACGATGAGCCAGATTTTCAATTATATGCGTAACAAATTGCCGTTAATATTGTTATGAGTGTATCTCGTATTTTGCGTCGTATGTGTAATGCGTCGTAATGGCACTATATCTGATCAGGTGCGTCACGAGATGCGCCATCCTGACGCATTCCTCTGCCGTGTTGATCAACGAATCTCTTGCAATTCACGAGCGACATTTTTGGCTAATCCGAGTAAATTTCGTTTCGCGCACTGGGTTAGAAGCGTAACTATCCATGCGAACGATGAATAACGAGATACCTCAACAACTAGCGGTCATGGCCCTTCCGGGAACGATTTTGTTCCCGAACGCGCTTCTGCCGCTCTACATTTTCGAACCGAGGTATCGGGAGATGCTCGCGCGTGCACTGAATGACGAGCGGATGTTTGCGATCGGAATGGTGAGCGGTGACGGTGATGATGAGCCAGTCTACGAGATTGGAGGGGCGGGATTGATTCGCGCTTGTGTCCAGAATCCTGATGGGACGTCTAATTTGATTTTGCAGGGTGTGCGGCGGGTCCGGTTCGTAGACTGGGTGGCGGTCCGTCCTTATCGGATTGCTCGGGTGGCCCCGTTGGAATCGAGAAATCGGGAGGCCGATGAGGCGGCAAAGTTGGCTGGTTTACTCAGGGCTCTCTGCAACGAACTCACTGAGCAGGGTTATTCTCTCCCGGCTCAGTTTCACACCTACTTGGATCAACTCGACAGCCCGGAGGCTCTCGGTGATCTTATCTCCTCGGCGTTGGTCCCGGACCCAGCTTTGCGACAAAGCTTGTTGCAGGAACTGGACGTTCCAATGCGCCTAAAAGGTTTAATTTCATCTCTTAAGGCGCATTTGAAAGCCGGGTGATAACCGTGCGTTGCACGGGGACCTGCAATGCTCTGTTCTTAGCTTTCGGGCTCTGTTTGAACACCCAATCGTGCGCTTACAAGCGTTGAGAGTTTCGCTCGGACGGCTGTGTTGCTGATGCGATCGAGTAGTGAATTGAAAAATCCGGCGACGATGAGGCGGCGTCCGAGGTCGGCGGTGATGCCGCGAGCTTGCATGTAGAACAACTCGTCCTCGTTGATTTCACCCGATGTTGCGCCGTGCGAGCAGCGCACGTTATCGGCGAGGATTTCGAGGCCGGGCATAGAGTTCGCTTCGCAATCATCGCTGAGGAGCAAATTGCGCACCTTCTGGTATGCGTCAGTCTCGTGTGCGCCTTCGCCTACTTTGATCAATCCGGCAAATATGGTGCGGGCGGAGCCGTCGAGCGCGTTCTGGTAAAGCAGGTCGCTCGTAGCGCGAGGCGAGACATGGTCTTGGAGCGTGCGTTGGTCGATTTCACGTTCACCATCGACCGGGTTGATCGATAACATCACGCTGCGGGAGCCCTCACCGTTCAGGCGGCTGAGGCTTTCACCGCGCAAGAATTTTGATCCGAAATTCACATTCAGAGCCGTCGCGGTGGCGTTACGACCGACGAGTGTGGAGTTGATGTGAAAAGCGAGTGAGGACGGGCTCCAGTCCTGCACCGCCACATAAGTGAGCTCAGCACCATCCGCGAGATGCAAGTCATTCACTCCGCATGCGAGCGCACGTCCGCCATCCATGGATTTGAAAACATCGACCACTGTGACTTTGCTGTTCTCCCCGCATAAAATCAGAGTGTGCGGAAAAACTGACGCGTTGTCGCCCTCGACCCAATGAAAGATCTCGATAGGCAGTGCAACCTCGACATTAGCTGGGACATGGATCATCACGCCGCCTTGAGCCATTGCACGGTGCAGGGCTGCGAATCGGTGAGATCCGAGCTCCACCGGTTGGGACATGAAAAACTCGCGGAACAACGACTCGTTTTCGCGTGCCGCTTCACTGAGTGGCTTGACGATGACGCCTTGGGGCAGATTGGTCGTTTCGCGGTGGATGAGTTGGTTGTTGCCAAAAACAAATCGCGCCGCTGCTGCGTCGAAAAGTTTCGACTGCGCGATGGCGTCGGTCGCAGCGATAAAGCCAGGAGCTGGAACAAATCCCTCCAAGCCGACAGCCTTGATATTCGCAAAGCGCCATGCCTCGTCCTTACGAGTCGGACTCGGCGTGCGAAGAAACTCCTCCCATGCCTCCCGCTGCGTGTCGTGGAACCATGCAGGCCATGCAGGGTCAAATGTAGGCGTCAATGCCAGCTCTGGGGCTGGGGTGATCGGATGCGATGCGGATTCGGATGGTGTCACGGCGGGTGATTCTAGAATCGAAGTCATGGATTGGTTGAACGATTGTGGTGCCGTTATCCGACGGAGCCTTCCATTTCGAGGTCGATGAGGCGTTTCAGTTCGACGCTGTATTCCATTGGGAATTCGCGAACGAGGTCATTCACAAACCCGTTGACTGCGAGACTCATTGCTTCGCCCTCGGAGAGCCCACGTTGCTGCATGTAAAAAATCTGCTCTGCGCTGATCTGGCTGACGCTGGCTTCGTGCTGGCAGGCATTTTGTTTTCCCCGCACGGAGATCGCCGGATACGTGTCGGTGCGGCTGTGCGTGTTAATGAGGAGCGCGTCGCACTCCGTGTTGTTTTTGCAGTTTTTGAGGTGTTTCGGCAGGTGAACCAGCCCGCGATAGGTTGCACGGCCGGTGCCAACGCTGATGGATTTCGAAACAATATTTGACGTCGTTTCGTCTGCTGCGTGGATCATTTTTGCGCCTGTGTCCTGATGCTGTCCGTCGCTTGCGAGAGCAATGCTGATCACCTCGCCCCGTGCTTTGCGGCCCTTCATGACTACGCCGGGGTATTTCATCGTCAGGCGGGAGCCGATGTTACAGTCGATCCACTTGATCTCCGCTTCCTCGTGCGCGAGCCCGCGCTTGGTCACTAAATTGAACACGTTTGCCGACCAGTTTTGCACGGTCACGTATTGGATTTTGGCTCCCTTCATGGCGACCAGTTCCACAACCGCACTGTGAAGCGTGGAGGTCTCAAATTTTGGTGCCGTGCAGCCTTCCATATACATGACCTCCGCGCCTTCATCGGCAATGATGAGGGTGCGCTCGAACTGACCGAAATTCTCGGCGTTGATCCGGAAGTATGCTTGGAGCGGGTGTTTCACCTTGACGCCCGGTGGCACGTAGATAAACGATCCCCCACTGAAAACCGCGCTGTTCAGAGCGCTGAATTTGTTATCGCCAGTCGGGATGACTTTCCCGAACCATTTTTTGAAGATCTCGGGATGCTTTTGCAGGCCTTCGGTGCTACCCACAAAAATCACACCTTGTTCGCCGACTGCGGCCTTGATGTTCGAGTAGGCGGCCTCGCTGTCGAACTGCGCCTCGACGCCAGCGAGGAACTTGCGCTCTTGCTCGGGGATGCCCAGACGCTCGAATGTCTGTTTTATCTTCTCGGGCACGTCATCCCATGACCGCTTGGGCTCCTGTCCCTGTGAGAGGTAGTATCGGATGTGTTCGAAGATGATATTGTCAAGATCATGGCTGGCCCAATGCGTCGGCATAGGCATGCTCAAAAACTTGCGATAAGCCTCCTTGCGGAATGCGCGAATCCAATCGGGATCCTTTTTTACATCGGAGATGTAGTCGATCGTTCTTTCCGTAAGCCCGACACCTGCATCAAAGGCGTAGTCCATGTCGTAGCTGAAGTCTCCGATACTGCGGTCGATATCGATGTTCGGTTTTGTTTCTGCACTCATGCGTTTGGTGTGGTTAGTAAATTCGGTAGGTTCAATACGGTTCAGCTTAAGCGAGCGCGGGCTCCGTGACCCACTCGTAGCCCTCGGCTTCGAGTTTCAAGGCAAGGTCCTTATCGCCGGTGAGCACGATCTGGCCGTCGACCATCACGTGTACTTTATCGGGCACAATGTAGTCCAAAAGCCGCTGGTAGTGCGTGATCACAAGCATCCCGACTTCCGGGCCGCGTAGCGCATTGACGCCGTCCGATACGATTTTGAGGGCGTCGATATCTAGTCCGGAATCGGTTTCGTCGAGCACGGCATACTTCGGCTTCAGCATCGACATTTGCAGGATCTCGCACCGCTTTTTCTCACCGCCGGAGAATCCCTCGTTGACTGATCTCGCGGTGAATTCACGCGGGATCTTCAACTCATCCATCTTCGCGTAGAGGTTTTGGTAATAATCGATCGCGTCCAGCTCCTCGCCCTTCGGCAGGCGGGATTGCACGGCCGCTCTGATAAAGTTGGCAATCGTGACACCAGGAATTTCCATCGGGTATTGGAACGCGAGGAATAATCCAGCCCGCGCCCGAGCATCTGGCTCTTCCAAAGAAAAGAGGTCTTCTCCATCTAACGTCAAGCTGCCTTCGGTCACCTCGTAATCAGGATGCCCGGCCATCACTTTAGCGAGGGTGCTTTTTCCAGACCCGTTTTTGCCCATGATAGCATGGACTTCGCCCTTTGGGATTTCCAGGTTGAGGCCGCGGAGGATGATGGTATTGCCGATTGAGGCGTGCAGGTTTTCGATTTTCAGGCTCATGATGAATGTAAAGGGTTTGTTGTGGAATTTTTGAGATTACGAGTTTTCAGGGCAGTTGCAGTTTGAGCAAACACCTCGCAATGACACCTCGTAAGACGTGACGGTAAATCCAGAAGGGAGATTCCAGTTCCGTCCCATTGTGTGTCCAGTTGCTAAATCGACATCAAAGACTTGGCCGCACCGATCACAGATAAAATGGCCGTGTTCTTCGAGGTTTGGGCAGTAGCGGGTCGGCTCCCGATCCACATGCACTTGCTTGACTAGGCCGCACGCCACCAGCGTCTCGAGCGAATTGTACACCGTTGCCAGAGATATAGATGGCATCGTTTGCTTAGCGCGAATAAAAACCTCCGTCGCCGTTGGGTGATCCCGGCGATCAAGCAATTGGTCATAAACATGCCGTCGCTGCGGGGTGTCGCGCAAGTCGCCATGCCCGACCGCTGACTCGTATTCGTTTGGTGTATCGCTTGCGAATTTCACAGGTTAGAAAAGCTTGATGGCTAGTAATTACAATAAGAATGATTCTAAATCAAGAACTGTTCTACCTTTAAATAACGCTGCGTGCAGCTGAATGGTTGCAAGTGATGGAGGAAATCAGGTTAAAACTTCCCCGACCCATGACATCAAGCCACTCAACGCCCCGCCCTGAGATTTTAGGTACGCCCGTCGACGTTGTCGACTACGACAGCGCGGTGGCCCGCTGTGGGACGTATGTGGCGCAGGGTGGCGTTTGGTCTATCACGGCCGCGAACACGCATTTGGTGGCGCTGGCTCGGAACCGGCCGGATTTCGGAGCGGTCATGCGCGGTTTTGATCTGGTGCTGCCGGATGGCATGCCACTCATCTGGTCGCTTCGGAGTGGTGGTTTTGCTCTCAGGGATCGCGTTTACGGCCCGTATTTCATGGAGCGGTCATTGCGTGATCTTCCGCAGTCGACTCGGCACTTCTTTTTCGGAGGCCAGCCCAGCACGCTGGAAAAACTGGTATCGGCTGCGACCGATTTGAACCCTCAGATCCAAATCGCGGGCACACTCTCGCCGCCGTTTCGCACGTGGACGGAGAGCGACGAGTGTTCTTTTGCCGAAACGATCCAAGCGGCAAATCCGGATATCATCTGGGTATGTTTGGGTGGCGAAAAGCAGGAACGCTGGATCATCAACAACCGAGCGCGCTATACAAAAGGGGTATTTGTGGGTGTCGGGGATGCCTTTGCCCTTCTTGCTGGCGAGCGACCATTCGCACCGATGTGGATGCAGCAGCGCGGTCTGACGTGGCTCTATCGCTTCATGCAGGAGCCCGGCAGGCTGTGGCAGCGCTTCATTAAGTTCAACAGCCTGTTCTTGTGGTATTTCTTCATTGACGGCCTGCGGGGGCGCGCCGTTCGCTAGCGTCGCGCTATCGCGAGGACTTCCCGTAGTCGACGACCTCGCCCTCGGTCAACCCCTCGAATTCGTCCACCCGGAACCAAGCCACACAATCCTCTTGCCCGTCGCGGAGCCGGAATGGAACGCGAATATACGTGCCCTCAAGCAGTGCTTCCACCCGGTCCGCCTTACTCTCCTCTGCCGCGATGAATGTGCCGTCGAGCCGATCCGGCCAGTTTTCATTGTTGTAATATCCGACGCGCGTGAAATCACCGAGCATCCAAGGCAGTGGATAGTAACTATCGAGCAACAGCTGACCGATCATCTCGTAGTTACGGGGGTCGTTTTCAGCGGCACTGAGGAGAGGGTCCGTAAAGGCTCGAATCTCCGGAAACGTCTGCACGTAAACATACGGCTCTTTGGGATCACTGTGAGAGCGAAAGTTCAGCCACAAGCTGGGTAGCAACGACACAGCAATGGCGGCTCCGGCAGCGATGGGCGCGACGAAGATAAATGCCGGTCGCCAGCGCCGCAATTCCTCCACTCCAGCGCCAAGCAAAATCAAAAACGGCCACAACATAACGATGATGCACCACGGAGTCTTGTAGGTGATGATGCTGTACGCGAGGAGCGTGCCAGCCGCATAAATCGCCAGATAGCGAAGCTGAGCGGAAGACGGCCAGATCACGCGAACACACATCGCCAGACCGGCGAGGGCGGGCCATTCATAACGGGCCATGAGGGCAACCCAGTAAAAATTGAGAGGCCCGAAATCATAGGATTCTTTCGCGTGCCCCCCGTCGACAACGCCCGTTTCAAACCATGCCGAAACCGTCGTTACAATCCCTCGCACGAGTGACCAATCGTGAAAAAATCCGGAATAAAATGTCAGAATGGCCGCGATCCCTATCGCCGCCGCAATGGCTGCATCGCGCGGTTCCCAACGACGCGCTGAGATCGGCATGGCTGGTCTCGAAGGAAGCACGCGCTCCCAGAGCCAGAACGTTCCGGCCGCCAGTGCCATGCACCCCACATGGATGACGACCGTCTCCTTCGTCAGGATCATTCCGCTCAAGCCAGCCACCGTCACAAACAAACCCAGCTTCGTGCCACTGCGCCAGAGTTCAAGCACTCCCCACATCGTCATCATGAGGAAAAAAACCATGCCCGATTCGTGGATCGAGTATCTGCCGTAAAAAACGAACGCCGGTGACACGGCCATCGCGGCCGCCGCCCAGGCAACCGTGTTTTTTCCAAAAAATCGGCTGAACCGGAATAGCAGCCAAACACACCCGATACTCGCAATGATAGCGGGCAAGCGGAGTGCCCACAGCTCTCGTCCAAAAAGCATCTGGCCCGCGAAAACCAGATAAAAATGCAGAGGCCCGTGGTAGTTTGTCGGATCGTAGGCGTAATAACCCGTCTCGCGCATCTGGTCGGCGAACCATCCGTTCACCCCCTCGTCAAAGTGGGGTGGTTTGATCTCAATCGCCCAGACACGAAACAAGGTCGCGACGAAAAGAATGGAAAATTCAAGCCATGGAAGCCGCTGAAAAGATGGACGCACCGTTCTGGGCTATCCTGTATCGACGACCGTTTCCAGCCCAAATCAACGGCGTGAGTCCGACCGCATTTCGCCACATTGAATGACACCGGCAAGCGCGGAAAGCGGCGTTCGTGAAATGTCGTTGCGTCAGAAAGAATGACACCCGGATGAAAATGGAAGCGCTCCAATCAGTTCGCTGAGCAAGAGCGAATGATTGGAGCGCTATCATCGCGGGGATTTCAGAACGGGTTTCGGCGATTTGAGAACGGGAAAATTCACGCTTCGCGCGGCATTCGACCGTTAATCAAACTGCCTCCGCAATCAAATGTGTCAATATGAATGACCGACACCCTGACGCCCCATTGATTTGGGCTATTTCTTTTGGCGCTGACCGAAATCGCCTTCTAGCAAGCCATGGAAAGAGAGATCCTCGTCGAGGTCAGGCCTGTGAAGGCCGAAGGCAGAGCATGGTGATTTCGAAGACAGGATCAGCTGTTCATGTCGCCATTCCACACTGACCCCAGTTTCCCAACCGCAACTTGACCGCTTCAAGAAAAAGTGACACTGTTACACCCATGGCGACGATCACGATCAAGGAATTGCACGCGAAAACAGGCGAGGAAGTGCGCAAAGCCGGGAAAGGTCGGAAACCCGTGGCTGTGACCGACCGTGGCAAGTTGGTGGCGGTTCTGGCTGCGCCCCAACATTTCCGCTCATCGCCACGGCGGCGCACGCTGATCCCCGAATACGCGGCCTTGATGGCGAAGTCCGTTGGGGATGACGTCCTCGAAGACTTGGCGGCGGTGCGCGGAGAGCGGTAATGCTTTTTTGCGATACTTCCACCTTGGCAAAATACTACGTGCCGGAGGCTGATTCGGCGGCGGTGCAAACGCGATTGGACAAGGAAGATCAGGTGGCCTTGTCCGAACTGGCGCGGGCGGAACTCATGGGAGTATTTCATCGCCGCTTGCGAGAGCGCAAATGGACGAGAGATGAGTTTTTGGCGGTCGTGCGCCAGTTCTCCAAAGACGACATGGGTGGTTATTGGACATGGCTCCCCCTCGACGGCGTGATTGTGGAGCAAACCGTCAAAACCTTTACCACCCTGCCCGATACGATTTCCCTGCGGACTGCGGATTGTCTGCACCTGGTCACTGCGATGCATCATGGTTTCTCGGAAATCTACACCCATGACAGCCACCAGATACAGGCGGCGGCTGTGGTAGGTCTGACGGCGATTCGCATCCAGTAGCGCGACCAGAGTTTTCCTATCCGGGAAAACCAATTGGCACCGCACCGCCGGGACGCCGGCGAGATGCGCCGAAACTCACTGGAATCCCTTGGGAGATCGCTCGTTCAGGTGGTCCGAGCAACCGCAAGGGACGGGTTGAGGCGGTTGTGCAAGAAAATGCACACTGACCCCCAGTTCTGCGGGTGGAACCATCCCTTATGATGGTTGCTTCCATGTAGCCTATGAGGAGAACTCGAAGGGGTTCATGAAAGGTACGCCGCTGCGCTCAAAGTCAGCAATATTCCGCGTCACAATCGTCAGATCATGCACAGCGGCAGTTGCGGCAAGCAGTCCATCGATGGAAGGAATCGGCTGCTGATGGGAAAGTCGGCCCCATCGCTCGGCAATGGCAACGTCAACGGGGAGGAGTTTTTCGGAGAAATCGGCGCAGATGCCGTTAAACCATCGCTCCAGTGCATTCGCCGCCGCCGGGTCCTTGCGCCGCATGGATTCAATGCCCTGCCGCAGTTCGCCGAGGGTAAGGACGCTCAAATACAAATCGTCGGGCGAAACGGAGGAGAACCAAGCGACCACAGACGGACTCCGCTTCGGACGGCGAAGTTCGGAAAGCACATTTGTGTCGATCAGATACCCTTTCACAAGGAAATGGCCCGTGGCAAATCGCGCCGCCGTTCAAAGAAATTGGGAGGCTCGTTCTCGCCAGCCTGCGGAATCTCTAGCAAATAGTCCGTAAAGGTTTTGCCTTCTTTTGCGTGCTCCATTAGGGCTGAGCGCAAGATACGGCGGTGTTCCTCTTCCATCGAAACACCGTCGCGAGCCGCGAGGCTGCGAAGCTTGCGAACGACTTTTTCTTCGATGTTCCGAACGACCAGTTGTGGCATGTCGTCACGGTGCTATCAATGATTGCACCCGTCAATCCGGAATTAGACTATCAACCCAAAGAATTCAAAATCCTCGCGGGTTTGTCTAGGCGGACGGACGCGACATCTGTCTATCGAATCGACGCCCAAGAGCGTGAAAGGGTTCGTCATTCACATTGACACATTGCAGTTCGAGGTGATCTCGTGCCGGAGGCGCATGACTTTCTCGATGAAGTGATTCACGCGTCGACTCAGGGAGTCTATCTGCTCGATTCAAAAAAAAGTCCAGTGCTTGCAAGGCACGTTATCGGCGAATGTGCCAATGTGAATGACCGACCCTTTGCGCGCAGCATCGCCACCACCGCTCTTCCATCCATCGGTTCAACAATATGCCTTGCCAAGTTGGCAAGGTGTGTTTAGGGAAAGACGAACAACACACAAAAATGTTCAAAAAATACAAAAAGCTCGGCTTGGTGGCTGCTGCATGCGCGCTGCTGGGGGTTAGTGCTTCCCAGGCGCAGGTTCTGCTTACTTTCGCTCAGGATGGGCCGAACGTGACCGCAACATGGAGTGGGCAGTATGAATTTGGAAACACGAACAATGCCGGCTCCCTATCCACCGCCGATACTCAGGCAACATTGAACAGCACCGCCGCACTCGGTTTGTTCGCTGGGGAATTTCTCATCTACGTTGATGGAGGAACCGCGACAGCTACGTCCCTCGTTGCCTCTACAGGAGGATACAACAGTTTTTTGAAGGATTTTTCTTTTGGATTCAATGGTTCCTCTCTCCTGTTTGATAGATTTTATAGAATCCTTGATGCGCCATTTCCGCAGCCCGTTTCCGGTCAAATGACTTTCGCGAACACGACCCTCTCGGCCCTGGGCGCTTCGGATTTCAACAACACCTTGGCCTTTGTAGGCCATGGGAGCATTGATGGAGACCGGGAAATCCGATATACGACCGCCCCCATCCCAGAACCGTCCACTTGGGTTCTTGTGGGATTCGGTCTGATGGCATTATTATACCGCTACCAGCGTCGCAACCAAGGCGCTTAATGCGTTCTTAAGGCAAGGCTGGGAAGTCGGACGCGCGCGCCACGGTTATCTCCATGCTTGGGCCTTGAGCCCTTTGACGCGTTGGAATTCCCCGGCGTTCGCCGTGATGAGGGTGGCTCCGAGGCTGCGAGCTTGGGCAGCGATGAGGAGGTCGAGCGGGTCGATGGACTTACCGCTAGCCTCCAAGGACGCACGAATGTCGCCGTAGTGTTGGGCCGCTTCGAGGGTGAACTCGGATATCCAAAAGAGGCTCAGGAAGGCCTCAAGACGGGCTACCTGATAGGGATGCGTATGGAGGTTTTTTTGCACGCCGGTCCAGAGTTCTGCCGCGACGATCACGGGGATGCCCGTGACGGCGGGGTCGGGCAGTTTTTCGAGCCCGGGCTTGTTGCGTAAAACCGGGATGCAGATGCTCGAATCCAGGAGGAATAACGGCTTCACGAAGCTTCCGACTTAAAACTCAAGGACGGGACGCTCATGCTCGGTGGGCCTGGGCGGTGGTTCGGGAAAGTCACCGGCATCAGGAAATTTCTCCGCAAGGTAGCCTGCGATCTCGGAGAATGTCCGGAACTTAGGAAGCGGCACAGGCTTGAGAACGACCTCATCATCCCGCTTTTCGATTAGAACTTCCGTGCCCTCGAATCGAAACGCCTTCGGCAGACGGACCGCCTGGCTACCTCCATGCTGGAAGATTTTTGCGGTATTCATATATACAGTCTGTATCTATTCTTTCAAACGTCAAGCGGCGAGAACTTCGTTCAATCCATCGAGCAGCTTGAAGGTCAGGAGTCAACGGGCGGTCACGGTGCCATTGATTGCGTGCAGGGCTTGCGTCGTGTGTTACCCTCTCCGCCCATGGATGGGAAACTTGAATTGCAGGTCAATAAAAAGGCGTTTCAGATCAACATGGACACCCGGATTTACGGCACGTTTGCCGAGATCGGGGCTGGCCAGGAGGTGGCAAGACGGTTTTTTCATGTGGGCGGTGCGGCGGGCACGATTGCAAAAACCATCTCGGCGTATGACATGACGTTCAGCGATTCGATCTACGGCACGGCGGACCGCTATGTCAGCCGGGGCCGACTTGATACGATGCTTACGCACGAAGTCAGGCTTTTGGTTGAGCGCTTGGACGCAACCCTCGGCGACAAGCGCTGTTTTTTTGCATTGGCTGATACCGTGGCGGCGCGAAGCTTTCGAAAACATGATGAATCACACGGCTGGATGGGGATTCGCTTCCAGTCCGCCCCTCGCTCGGAATTCAGCGAGATCATCATGCATGTCCGGATGCTGGATGCAGAAAACCTCCAGCAGCAAGAGGCGTTGGGGATCATCGGTGCGAATCTGGTGTATGGGGCATATTATTTGTCGCAGCGGCCGGAGGCATTGATCGGGTCGCTCATGGATGATCTCAAACCGGGCCGGATCGAAGTCGATATGATCCGATTTTCCGGACCGGAGTTTGCCAAGGTGGACAACCGGATCATGGCACTGCAACTGGTTACTCAGGGCCTGACCAAGGCAGCGCTTTTCCGCGCCAACGGCGAGGTGATCAATGCCGCCGAGGCATTTTACAAAAAGGCACTGCTCGTGGAGCGCGGCAGTTTTCGCCCTGTCACGTATGTCACCAACGATATGCTCGACTGCGCGCGAACGATGTTCCTCCGCGAGCCGAAACTCGATGGCCAGACGCCCGAGGTCCTCATGGAAATCACGATGCAGAACTTGCTCAGCAGCGGGGAGCTCGATGCCCGGGATTTCCTTGATCGTGTGGATATGCTGGGTGCGTTGGGCCGCACGGTGTTGATTTCCAATTACGGGGAGTATTACCGGCTGATTAACTATCTGACGTATTACACCGACCGCATGATTGGATTGCCGCTTGGGTTGCCTGCGCTCATCGAGCTCTTTGACGAGCATTATTATGTGGGTCTGGAAGGCGGGATTTTGGAGGGTCTTGGCCGGTTGTTCAAAAGCGGGGTGAAGCTCTACGTGTATCCCTACCGCGAGGCGAACGGTTCGATCACCACGGCGGACAATTACAAAGTGGCTCCCAACCTACGGAACCTTTACGCACATTTGCTCGAGAACGACTACATTCAATCGATGCAGGACTACAACCCGAGTTACCTTGGAATCCGCTCGGGAAGCGTGTTGGCGAGGATCCGCGAGTGTGATCCGACATGGGTTGACCTCGTGCCGGCTGAAGTGGCGGAAATCATCAAAAGTCGCAGCCTGTTCGGGATTGAAAAGTGTGTCCTGCCCGCGCCGGCTGGCGGGTGAATCTACCAACCGCAGATGAGCGCAGATGGGCGCAGATTTTATGCAAAAAGACAATGAGACATACGCAGTGATTGGCGCCGCAATGGACGTTCACAGCGAACTTGGTCGAGGTTTTTTGGAGGCGGTGTATCAAGACGCACTCGCGGTCGAGTTCACGTTGCGCAGCATCCCATTCGAGCGGGAGAAGCTTCTTCAAATCCGTTACAAAGGTGATGTGCTGCCGAGTTTCTACAAAGCCGACTTCGTGTGTTTCGGAACGGTCCTCGTGGAGTGCAAGGCAATCTCCCAAATCGGTAACCCGGAAATCGCTCAAACCCTCAACTACCTTAAGGCCACGGGGCTGGGACGCGCTCTCGTGATTAACTTTGCTCCAGCCTCGCTCGAAACCAAACGCCTTGTCCTCAACCATTCAGAAATCTGCGAAAATCCTTCTAATCTGCGGTTTCCAACCCCTCCCTAGATTGCGGCGACTTCGCTGGCGATGAAGCCGAGGATTTCTTGCATCCCTTCGCGGTCCACAGTGGATGTCGAGAAGATGCGCGGCGTGAATGGACACCACGTGCTCATGGCTAGTAGGAACGCATCGATGTTTGCTCGAAGGGCTGTGGGTTTCACTTTGTCGGTCTTTGTGAACACGAGAACAAAAGGAATTTCCCGCCCAGCCAGCCAGTAAACAAACTCCATATCGAGCTGCTGCGGCTCGTGACGGGAATCGATCAACACGAACACCTGCCGCAAACTCGTCCGGCCGGCAATGAACTCTGCGACGGAAACGCTGAATTTTGCGCGTTGGTCCCGTGCGACCTTGGCGTACCCGTATCCGGGCAAATCGACCAGGCGCCAGGAATCATTGATCATGAAATAGTTGATCAACTTCGTGTGCCCCGGCGTCGAAGAAACCTTTGCGAGTCCCTTCTGGTTCGTCAGTGCGTTGAGGAGCGACGATTTGCCAACATTGGAGCGCCCGATGAAGGCAAACTCAGGCACTCCCGCAGGTGGGCAGTCTGCGAGGGTTGGCGCGCTTAATTCAAATTCCGCTTTTTTGACTTTCATGGATTGCCGTCGGATCGGTTCAGCGTCGCGTGATTCGCACCTCGGGGCGATAGTTGATTTTCACGAGTAGGTCGCCTCGGCCGCCGCGGGGTTTTGGCAGGCCTTCTCCGGAAACTTTGATGACGGCACCGCGTGACACGCCTGCCGGGATGTCCACGGTGATCATTCGTCCCGTCACACCTTGTGTCATTTCGTTTCCACCTTGCGTCGCACGTTGAGCGCTGATGCGAAGTTCGGTTTTCAAGTCTGAGCCCGCGGCTTTGAATCGTGCGCTCGGCATGAGGACAAGGCGCACGATGACATCACCGCCAGCCATTGCTCCCGTGCGTGGGACGCGAATCCGGGATTTCGGAGCGGTGTTCGGAAGCACATCGAGCGGATAACACTCGGGGCCATCCGGATTGGCGGGGTCGGAAACTTTGATTTCGAGCGAGGCCCCGCGAATAAACTCGTCGGCACGCAGGCGAACTTCCTGCGTGATGTGGCGTTCGATTCGGCTGCTGCGGGGGGCGGCATTGCGACTTGGCGCGGTCGCGTCGTTCAACTCCCGGTCGTAATCGCGGCGGCGTTTCGGATCGATGAGCGTTTCATACGCTACATTGACATCCTGCGCACGACGCAGCGCATCGGCGTCTCCGGGGTTGAGGTCCGGATGGTATTGCCGCGCCTTTAGGCGGAACGCGATGCGGATTTCCTCGGTCGTGCATCGGCGGCCAAGCCCAAGCGTGGAGTAATGGTCCGGTTGGACGGGAGGCATCACAAAAAGTCCGAACCGGAATCACCCGGCACCTAAACTTGCTCCAGAAGTTTGTAGATGCGCGATAGCATGCGCGTCGGGTCTTCAAGCAGACCGGCTGAAATCAACGCGTTGTCTAGGAGTTGCTCAGCGACCAAGGTTGCCTTTTCCGGTGATTCGGTGCGTGTGATTGCCAACCGACGAATCAATGGATGCGACGGGTTGATTTCCAAGTGCACTTTGACGGCGGGGGCATCGGCTTCCGGGTTCATCGCCTTCATCATGCGGCGCATTTGCGGGGTCATGAATGCATCAGCGCTCAATGCGACGACGGGCGAATCCACGAGGCGGGTGCTGGCTTTGACATCCTCGACGCGGTCCCCGAGGGATTCCTTTAACCATGCGGCGAGTGCGGTGAGGTCGTCACCCGAGAGTGCTTCCTCGCCGTCGGGTTTTACGATTTCTGAGAGTTCGAGGTCTGACCGATCCGCGCTGGTGAGGTTTTTTCCATCGAACGTGCGGACGTTGTTCATCACGTATTCATCCACTGACTCGAAGCAGAAGAGGACCTCCAGGTTGCGGGCTTTGAGGCCTTCGAGGTAGGGGCCGCTTTCGATGGAATCACGGTTTGCGCCGATGAGGTAGTAGATGTCTTTTTGGTCGGCACCCATGCGCGAGACGTAATCAGTGAGGGATGTGGATTTCCCCATTTCGGTGAAGCTGGATTCAAACCGGAGCAGCTTCATGATTTGGTCCCGGTGCGAAAAGTCCAAGGCCGCGCCTTCTTTGAGGAAGATACCAAATTCCGCGTAGAAAGAAAGGTATGCGTCGGGGTTCGAGGCCGCCTCCTCGTCGAGCAACTTGAGGAAGCGCTTGGTCAGGACCTTGTTCAGTTTTTCGATCAGGGCCTTGTCCTGCATCGTCTCGCGCGAAATGTTCAGCGGCAGGTCTTCACTGTCGACGACCCCTTTCAGGAACCGGAGCCATTCAGGAAGGAGGTCTTTCGGGGCAGCGTCGATGAGCACTTTGCGGCAATACAACGCAACCGATGGCTCGGCCCTGCTCAGGCCGAACTTCTCGGGGTTGGACTCCGGAACGAAGAGGAGCGCGTTGATCTGGAGGGGCGCGTCGGCCGAGAAGTGCAACCGCAACCGTGGCGCGTCAAATGCATGCGACTGGAATTTATAAAACTCGGTGTACTCGTCGTCGGTGATTTCGTTTTTCGAGCGCAGCCAGAGCGCCTGCACCGTGTTGATGCGCGTGCCATTCAGCTGAATCGGAAACGCCACAAATGCGCTATACCGCTTCAATAGCCCCTCGACGCGGCTGGCGGTGGCAAACTCCCCGCAGTCCGCCTTGAGCTTCACGACCACCTTGGTCCCGCGCCGCTGCCCCTCGACTACCTCGATCTCGTAGCTGCCCGATCCGTCACTCGTCCAGACATGCCCAGGCTCATCCGCCTTCCACGAGTGGCTGAACACCGAGACGGACTCCGCCACCATGAACGCGGAATAAAAACCAACGCCAAACTGGCCGATCAGGTTGTCATTTTTCTCGCCGCCCTCACTCAGCGCCTTGAGAAATGCCTTTGATCCGGAATGCGCGATGGTGCCGAGGTTTTCGATCATTTCGGATCGTGTCATCCCGATGCCAAAGTCCTGGATCGTGATCGTTTTCGCGGTGTCGTCCGTCGTGATGCTGATTTCGAGCGGCAGGTTGTCATCGAACACGGATTTTTCCGTGAGCTGCAAATGCCGGAGTTTTTCGAGGGCGTCTGAGGCATTCGACACAAGCTCACGGACGAAGATTTCTTTCTCGGTGTAGAGCGAGTGAATGACGATATCGAGCAGCTGTTTGATCTCGGCTTGGAATTCGAATTTTTCTGGTGCGGTCGTGGACATGGCGTGGGAAGTTAGATGCTGGCGCGATTGCGGATTGCGGATTGCGGATTGCGGATTGTTGATTGTTGATTGTTGATTGTTGATTGTTGATTGGGGAAATTTTGGTGACTGTCACTTTGCGGATCTGTCGGCTGTTTTGGTGCTGCTGACGAAGATAGCGATCAGTTCGTTACATTCATTTATGGCACGTCGGGTAACATTTTGGGGAACCATGCCTTGGCGCGCAACGACTTCAAGCCACACCATTGTTTCACGTAACTCCTTGAGTGCAATTTTCATCTTGTGGATGAAGTCACGTCGAGACTCTGCGCTTTGCGCTTCGCCATAATTTGGAGCGGGAGATGTGCCTGAGCGAATCAATTGGTTTCCGACATGGTTTCCGGCCTTGGATTTTGGCAGCGCCTCGACGACACCGACGATCAAAACTGCAAAATCGATCAACCGATCTTCTAGTTCTTTCGCGGTCATCGTCTGCGTTCCATCAAAAATCAACAATCAACAATCATCGCTCGTCAATCGCGGTCTGTTGGGAGCGGATAGAGTCTCCTCACAATCTCACCACGCGAGCCGTAAAGATATCGGGATCGCCGAGGATTTCTTGCATGGTCGAGTCACCTGGTACGCTGTCGAGGTTCAGCATCGTGAGTGCTTTGCCGCCCACCGCATCGCGGCTGAGTGACATGCTTGCGATGTTGACGCTTTGGCGGCCGAGTAGTGTGCCGATGTGGCCGACGATGCCTGGGCGATCCCGGTTTTCGAGCATTAGAACCGTTCCGGACGGGATGATTTCCACGAAGTTTCCGTTGACGGTGACGATGCGCGGTTTGGCATCATAGAGTGTACCTGCCACGGTCACGGTGCCTTCCTCAGACTCGGAAATGACCTCGATGAGATCTGAAAACTCGCCCGATTCGCTGTGGCGGCTTTCGACCACGTTTAGGCCAAGGTTTTTGGCTAGCGCGGGCGCGTTGACTTGGTTTACCTCGGCTCCCCCGGCGGCTTTGAGATATCCGGTGAGCACGGATCGGCTAAGCGGCGTGAGCTCGTGCTCGCTCACTTTTCCGCTGAACCGGACGCGCAGTGTGCAGGCGCGGCGGGGAGCGATCTGGGAAACAAACTTGCCGAGCCGGTCGCAAAGTTCGATCCACGGTCCGAGCACGGCGAGCGTCCGGGCGTCGATGCTTGGCACGTTGACAGCATTCCGGATTTCTCCCTCGAGCAGCACGGCACGAATTGCTTGGGCGATCTCGATACCCACATTTTCCTGCGCCTCGGCAGTCGATGCTCCAAGATGCGGGGTGAAAACGATGTTGGGTGCTCCCCGAAGCGGGAAATCTGCCGGCGGTGGCTCTACCTCAAACACGTCGAGCGCAGCCGCCGCGACTTGACCAGATTGCAGGGCCTCAGCCAGCGCTGCCTCGTCGATCAATCCACCGCGCGCACAGTTCACAATGCGCACGCCTTTTTTGCACAATCCCAGCCGGCGGGCGTCGAGCATATGGCGCGTTTCGTCCGTGAGCGGCATGTGCATGGTGATGAAATCCGCATGCTGTAGGATGTCGTCGATCGTCTCGAACAACTCGACCTGTAGGGAACGTGCTTTGCTGGCCGAAAGGTACGGATCGTAGGCAACTACGCGCATCCCGAAGGCGATGGCACGGCGCGCGATCTCGGATCCGATGCGCCCCATGCCCAACACGGCGAGCGTTTTGTTGTAAAGCTCCACACCTTCAAACTTTTTGCGCTCCCATTTTCCGGCCTTAACGCTTGCGTCCGCCTGCGGGATGCTTCGCGCAATGCTGACCAGCAGCGAAAACGCATGCTCTGCGGTCGAGATGGTATTGCCGCCGGGCGTGTTCATCACGATCACACCGTTGGCAGTGGCAGCATCGACGTCCACGTTGTCCACACCGACGCCAGCGCGGCCGATGACTTTCAGATTTGTGGCGGCCGCGAGGACGGCGGCGTTGACTTTCGTTTGGCTCCGGACGACGAGGCCTGCGAACTCGGGAATGATTTTGATCAGTTCCGCTTCGGGAAGGCCTGTGTTCACTGTTACGTCCAACTGTCCACCGAGCGACAGCTCATCGACTCCACTTTGTGAAACTGGGTCGGCAACTAAAACTTTAGGAATTTGCATATGATTTAGGAAAGTGAATATCGCTTTAGGGAGGTAAATGATTTTCAACGACGAGTCGCCAAGCGTTCATCACTCCCCACCCAATTGTAAAAAACGGGACCTGTAGGTAGCGTGAGCCATGAGGCGGCGTCGAGGCAAAAAATAGCACCTAGCTTTCGCGCTTTCGCGGGCCGAGGAGCGAAGAACCTTTGGTCGAGATTTCTATCTGCTCCCTAAATCCCGTCTATCGTTCAGCGAGGGGATTTCTCCATTGGATGCCGAATCGTGCGAAATCGGTATCGGCGGTCTCAACGGTGGCCCTAAACCGGACGGCGGAGGCGGCAATCTGCGCATCGGTGGTTAGATTGCCTCCGGCTCCAGCTTGTTTCAAAAGCTGCATGGCACATTCCGCATCCTCAGCAGTGAACGTGAGCATCTCCACGCGCTCCGCCTCTGTCCAGTGCTTCACGATGGCGATGGCTTCATCGATGCGCAGCGGTTGTTCGAACGCTTTGGGATTGGTCCCGATCCGAATGAACGCAAACAACACGCACGGGCAAAGTCCGATAGCCTCCGTTCCAGCCACACGCGCCTCCCACCAAATCCGCGCCTTGTCATGAAACACGCTGGTTTGATCATAGGCGTATAGAAGAAGATTGGCGTCGGGAAGTATCATGCCGATTGAGCTTGTCGCTGCGCAATGGTAAGAAACCGCTCCACCTCCAAGTCGTTGTCAAAATCCTGCAACCGGGCAGGGTCAATGCCCGCTTTCAAACCCATAGGCCGCGCCTGAACGCGAAAGGCTTCATCCTTTACCGCCCTCGGCTTGCTCTCGAGTCCACGGGCAAGGACATTTTGCAGCGTCTGTCGAAAATTGGTCCCTCGGGCACGCATTTCGTCCTGCAAACGCCGCGCAAGATCATCATCGATCGTGATTGTCGTCCTCATGATGAGTCATCATGATGCAATAGTGCGGTTTGTCAACAGATCGCTTCGTGGGGAGGCGAAGGTTTACGGCATGTATCGTTCGACTTGCTGCCGTCGAGGGGTATTATACGGCTCGCACAGAGCGGTGCCCGCTCGGGGCTAGAAAACGAATGGCACGTTCTGACTCTCGAACGCCGCTTTTTGCTCGGACAGGTATTTGTCGCCCAACTTTTCGAAGAACCCCTCAGATTTAAGCTCGGCAAGGGCATTGTTGACTTCTTTTATCAGCGTGTCGTTGGCTTTTTTGATGCCGATGGCCCATTGTTCGGTTTTTACCGGTGCTAAAATTGCGACCGTTGCCTTAGGATGGCGGCGGGCATTTTCCCAAACGGACATCTGGTCGTAAACAAATGCGTCCGCCTTGCCCTGCACAACTTCCATGACTGCGGAGGATTCGCGTTCGACTGCTAGGATCTTTGCGTTTTGGATAATCGAACGCGCCCACACTTCACCAGTGGTGCCTTGCCGGACGACCACGGTGCGGTCGGGTTGATCTAGATCCGTCAATGTCTGGACGCCGGAATTTTTTCCGACCAGCAGTGCGAGCCCAACGGTGACATACGGATCGGAAAACGCGATCGACTCGCGACGCTCTTCGGTATCGGTCATCGATGAGATCACTAGGTCGATCCGCCCAGATTGTAGCGCCGGAATCAGACCTACGAACGGGAGGTTCTCGATTCGCACCTTGCGACCAAGCTTGGAGCCAATCGCCTCCGCAAGATCAATGCTAACACCCTCGGGTTTGCCAGAAACTCCGATGCTCTCGAAAGGCGGGTAAGAGAGGTCGGCTCCGACGGTGAGCGTCGCTTCTGTATTATCCGATTCGCAAGCGCCGAGACCTAAAAAGCAAATTGCTGCGAGAACGCTAGTTCCCGCAGCAATTGCAAGTTTCAACTTTTAATTACCGATGCGCCGCCGGTTAGTTCAGTAAACCGGGTTGGTTTGTTGGAAGCGGAACCGAATTGGAGTTTGTCAGGAAGCGGTTCTGGACAATCGCTCCGTCTCCACCGCGACGAAAAACGACGACACCTTTATCTCCATAAGGCTTGCTTGTGGATGTGGGAAGCGTAGCTGCACTGGTGGCATCCCAATTTTTGGTGGTGATGAAAATCGCTAGGGAGTCTTCGATATTGCCGACCTGATACACGTTGAACGCATTAGGTGATGCGGTCGGTGGGTTTGCCGCGACCTCGGATTGAGCGGTCATGAGCTTCTGCAATTCTTGTGGGGAAAGATAACCATTGGTGAGCGCATTGACCCAAGCTACGAAGGTTCCTACATTGGTGTTAGACGATCCGGGCCATCCGCCGCCGACTCCGGCCGCTGTGTTGTCGAGGTCCAGCGTCTGGGTAGCGAGGTGGAGCTGACGGGCGTTGTTGAGTGTGCCTGTGAGCTGACCTTTGGTAAGCGCGCCGCTCACTGCAGGGATGGCGAGTGATGCGAGAATGCCGATGATCGAAATAACGACGAGCAGCTCGATGAGGGTGAATCCGTGTCTTTTAGTAGGGAGGTTCATAATTTTTAATCTACGTGAAACAAACCACGGTTTACCGCATGCGTCAACGAAATCCCGATGGTTTTCGGTGGAATTTCCGTAACAATCAACCTGCGCTTTGGGCGATTAGTTCTCCCCTTCGTCCTTCCAAATGGACCTTGAATGTCGCGAGCGTCTTTCGTGCGACATGATCGATGAAAAATTCCCCGATGATCCGATCTGCGATCGGAGCAAGTGCGGGGACCCGAAATCTCATGACATGGATGATGCGCACGAGCGTGCCGTCCGGTGTGTCCTCAAATTTCCAAACGACGCCCATACCTTTGGTGAAGGCTCGGAGGTGAAGGAACCGGATTTCGAGGTTCTCGCGGTCGATCGTTTGTTCGGATGTCCATGCAATTGGGATGCCGGTGCGGTGGGCTGCCATTTTGACGATGTGTCGTGTGGTGCCGCGTTCGATGTAGGTTATGTATCGGTAATGCGGAAGCACGGCTGGCCAGCGTGAGAGGTCAGCGGCGGATTCAAAGATGACCTCTTTGGGCGCGCGAATGGTGATAGATGTTTCGGTATTCATGCGGCGGATTTGCGGACTCGATAGGAAAGATAGCATTCCTCTCCGAGCACTTCCATGGATTGCATGGTGAGTTGGACCGGGTGTGGGAAAAACTCGGTCGAGACGCCGGTGAGCGTGGGCGCGCCCGCACCGCCGAATACCAAGGGCGCCATCGTCACGCGGAGCTCATCAATCGCGCCGATGTCAACCAGCCCGCGAAACAACGTGGGGCCCCCCTCGCAGATGAGGGTGCGCACGGCGTATTGTTGGCGAAGCGTGTGAAGGACATCGCCGAGATCAAGGTGGTCGGACGGAGCAAGGTGAAGATCGGCGCATGGTGTCAACGCAGACTGGACCGAGGCGGGCATGGCGTGCGTGGAAAAAACCACCCGTCGTGAACCCGCTGTGGTGAAAACTTTCCACGAAGGATCAAGGTTTCCACTTGCGGAGATGATCACGCGCAGGGGCTCGGGAGCAAGGCCCGCAGCGACGCGACTCTCACGGAGATCCTCATCCCGCAGAGTCATCGACATCGCATCCGCTGCCAGTGTGTGACGCCCGACCATGACAGCATCTCCAGAGGCGCGAATCTCAAGAAGCCGCCGGAGGTCGGATTTCGACGTGAAGCCGGACGGTGTGAAATTTCGTGTCGAAACTTTTCCATCCGCCGAGCGCGCGAAGTTCGCGATCACGCGGGGCCGGAGCCTGCGCAGCCGTCGAGCCGGTTGCGCCGCTGGTGCGCTAGCCGTGTTTGACTTGCTCTTCGGCATCGTCGGTCACTTGTTCCATCTCTTTTAAGCTCGCCGTTTTTCCATCGCCGGGGCGGTAAGTGAGATAAATCAATCCTCCCGCCAGACACCATCCAACGACCATCAGGTAACCTGATATGCCGATGAGGATCGCCTCTGCGGCCGGCACCTGATACAGCTGACCGAGCAGGTCCTCAAAGAGTTTTTCGCGCACACCGATGCCGGACAGGCTGATCGGCAGCGCTGTGATGACATTCACGATAGGGATCACCGAGAAAATCTCAATAATCGTAACAGGAAGGCGGAACGCGCGCGCTGCAAAATAGAAAGTCGAAAAGAGCAGCAGGTGCGATGGCAGAGAAAGGGCGAACGCTTTGCAAATCGCGCCCGGTGCGCGGCTGTAGCGGTTTGTGGCTTCGGCAAGATCCACGATGGTCGCGCGGAATGGCATTTTTTCCGGCAGGCGTTGTTCGAGTTTGAAGGCCGCGATCAAAACAGCGACGACGACCATTCCCACGGATCCGCAGAGGATCAGGCCGAGTGTGAGTAACAATCCCTGAGCGACCGCTGTGCTCGTGAGGGCCTGCCAACTGGCAATCACGACGAATACCGAGACAAGCGCGAGCGCAAGAATCCCGACTACCCGGTCCACAACGACACTCAAAAATGCCCCCACTTTAGCGCCCGGGGCCTCACGAATCGCGTAGTAGATTTTCACGACATCTCCGCCGGTGGCTCCGAGGAGGAAAAGGTTGAAAAACATGCCGATGAGCAGCAGTTGGGCGCAGCGCAGAAACGAGAGGGTGATGCCCGCTGCTTGTAGGAGAGTTTTCCAGCGCCATGTTTGGAGAAGGATAGTCCCTCCCGCCGCAAGAATCCCCGGCAAGAACCAAAGCAAATCCGCCTTCTGAAGCGCAGTGGCCATGAGCGCCCGCTTCTCGGGATCGCGGAAAATCCACCAGATTAATGCGAGGGAGATCGCCGCTTGGACTGTGGTCATTACGATGCGCTTCATGAAAATCGGATGTCCGCATTGGATACTTGCCGCTCGCGGACTCGGCGAGGCAATTTTCGTGACGAACAGTTCGCAGGTCGGAAATTGACGCGCCCCGCCCGATTATCCGGCTCAAGCGCAGTTTAGAAATGCGATTTTCGATTGGTGATTGGTGATCTTTGATTGGCGATGTGGTGCGGCAATCAACAATCAACAATCAACAATCGGAAATCATCAATCACCACTACCCGTCCAGGTAGGCTGCGAGCCGTTCCTTCAATTCATTCCGTGCGCGGAAAAGTAGGCTTTTCACGGACGAGACGCTGAGGTCCATAACGACGGCAATTTCCTCGTAGGACAGATCCTCGTATCGCCGCAGGATGATAGCCATGCGCTGAGTCGGTGAGAGTGCATCCATGGCTGATTGGATTGCTGCTTCGAGTTCTTGGCCGAGCACGGTCTCGTCAGCCCGCTGGGTGGCCGGATCGACAAAAACATCGCCGGTGTTTTCGATACGGGCATCCAGCGACTCCGATCGCGAGCGTTCGCGTCGGCGGATTTCGTTAAACACCAAGTTGCGCGTGATCGTGTAAAGCCAGGTCGTGAACTTCGCTCGCGGTTCATAGCGAGCGGCGGAATTCCAAACCCGCAGGAACACATGTTGCGCGAGGTCCTCTGCATCGCGTCCGTCGCCGAGCATTTTTGCGATGGTTCCAATCACGCGGTTCTGGTGTTTTTCTACCAATTCGCGGAATGCCACTGCATCACCGGCAGCGACCCGGTGCATGAGCTCAGCATCGTGACGCGCATCCTCATGAGGATCGTGCGGGTCGTCGCTGGAGGGAGAAAAATTCACTGCAATTAGGGTTTAACCCCGAATGATGCAAAATGCCTCCGCAAAATGCTCATCCCTCGTAGCGATAGGTCTTTTGGACCGCGTCCGTCTGCGAAATCGAAACTCCCAGATCGTTCACAAGCCCATCATTCAATCCATACACCCAACCGTGCAGCGTCAGTCGCTGACCCCGCAACCACGCGGCTTGGACGACTGGGGTGTGGGACAGCGAGCGAACTTGCTCGATCACATTCAGCTCGCACATTCGGTCCAATTTTATGACCTCATCGTCGATCGCATCAAGGGTTTTTCTGTTTTTGAAATAGACGTCCTTGATCGACGTCAACCAGTTGTCGATGAGTCCATGATGTTGGCGATCGAGCGCCGCTCTCACTCCGCCGCATCCGTAGTGGCCACAAACAATGATGTGCCGCACGCGCAGGACGTCCACTGCGTATTCGACCACGGACTGGCAATTCAAATCGGATGCATAAACGATGTTGGCGACGTTCCGGTGAACAAACAACTCGCCCGGCATGAGCCCGACGATATCATTGGCGGGGACGCGGCTGTCCGAGCAGCCGATCCATAAATACGCCGGGGATTGCTGATTCACCAACTTTCGGAAAAACTCGGGGTCCTGAGTCGTCATCGACCGGGACCAGGCGGCATTTTTTTTGATTAGGTGATCGATAGATAGTGGCATCGGAACAACGTCTTGACTTGGATATCTCAGAACCGGGCGCCGCGACGCAACAAATTCATGGAACTGTCATGAAATTCTTATACCGTCCGGTTCAAAACCTGACTGGCCACCATGAACGCATATCCTCCAAAGCTCCAACAAATCATCGGCCTTTTCGAGGCACTGCCCGATGCCGAGAAGCGGGAGACCTTGATCACCTACGCCGACCAGAGCCGCAGCCAGGCACCTAAGGAGGGCGAGACATTTGATCTCGAGGATGTGCGCAAAGATGAGGAATGCACAGATACGGTGGGGATTTTCCTGAAGCTCGATGATGCTGGGAAGGGCCACTTCCGGGTCACGCTGGGGCCGCAGGTCCAAACACTGACCAAGGCGATGACATCGATCCTTTGCAAGGGATTGGACGGTTGCACGGTGGATGAGATTCTCGACGTGCCGGCGGATTTCGTGCCGAAAATCGTTGGAGCCGACCTCGTGCGCCAGCGCAGTCAGACGGTCTACTACATTCTGGGCCGAATGAAGGGCGCCGCTACGGTGTGGCGCAACCGTCAACGCGCGGCCGCAGCGGCTGAGTCAGCGCCGACGGTTTAGGCGGTCGAGCTGGTCACCGAGCTCGCCATCCGCCCTTGCAAACTCCGCGCGGAGCTGATCCGTGGACATCCAGAGCCCGCCGAATGCCTCGACGGTTTGGCGCTCCATGAAGTCGTCCGTGGCAACCACCACTGCATGGGTAGAGGCATATTTTGCGACCAATCGTTCGATGATCGAGTCTGCGGTTTGACCTGACTTCGAATAAAAGACCTGGATCGTCTGCGTCTCGACATCCTTCGAAGGCTGCTTGCCCTTGCCATCAAACACGACTGCCACCGTGACGCCCGAAATGTCCTGATACCGGGAAAGCAAATGGACCAACCGCTCGCGGGCAGCAAATCCCTTGCGTTCGTGCAACCCACGGAGCTCGGCCCACTGGAAAATCACACTATGTCCATCGATGATCAGGATTTGCATCGCATCATTCGAGTTTGGATTTTGCTTATTTCCCTGCCGTGTCCCAAGGGTTCAGGATCGGGACTCTGGTTGGAGTGAAGTCGTCGATATTTCTGGTGACGAGAGTCAGGTCGTGAACCGTGGCGGTTGCGGCGATAAGCGAGTCGTTGATCGAGGTGGAGTGGGCGAAACGAAAGTCTGCTGCCAGTTCAGAGATCGCACGGTCAACGAGAAGGACGCGGAAGCGATCCTCTTTGGTGAGCAAATGGGCATACCAAGCGGCGAGGATTTTCGCAAAGGGTGGGTCGGATCGGTCGACTTTTTTTAGGCCGTAGCGGATTTCGTTGAGTGTGATGACGCTGATCCATACATCCGAGATCGTCTGCTGCCACTGGATGACTCCGGGATGGGCTCTTTTTCCGCGACGCATCTCGGAGAGCGTGACGGTATCAAGGAGATATCTCATGCCTAATCAAACGAGAAGCCGCGGTCCTTCATTGTCTTGCGGTCCTCCAACGGGATTTCCCGCTCGTAGAACCACTCGGGTGCGTCCGGCAGCGACATGGCGTCTATCAGCGTCGGTTTGTGGTCCGATTCCGGTTTCGCCACCGCCGTTTCGATCAGACCAGCCACCCACGCCGACAGCGACTTTGATTCATCCACGGCGCGATGGCGTGCCTTACGGCAGAGGTCGTCGGGAAGCTTTAATGTGACATTCATGGCTCGTGCAGCACGATAGCACGGTTGCGCGGAGGCGTCAATTTTTCGGCGTTGGCGGTGTCTTCGCTGCAATGCGATGCCGAGAACGCCCTACAACAACTCGGCGATTTGCACCGCGTTGAGCGCTGCTCCTTTTAGCAGCTGATCGCCGCAAATCCAGAAGCTGATCGCATTATCAAGCGCGCAATCCAAACGCATGCGGCCGATCTCGCAGTCGTCTTTGCCTGCGACGTCGAGCGGCATGGGGTAATCACTCTTCGCCACATTGTCGCGAATGATAATGCCAGGGAATGCTTCGATGGCGTGGCGGGCCTCGGACAGATTGATCGGTTTTTCGAATTCGGCGCTGACTGCGACCGAATGCGCACGGTAAACTGGCACCCTTACGCAGGTGACGGAGGCGCGGAACATCGATAGGTGCATGATCCGACGCCCCTCATTTTGCAGCTTCATCTCTTCCTTGGTGTAGCCCGACTCGAGAAAACTATCGACCTGCGGAATCACGTTGAATGCGATCTGGTGCGGGAATACCAACGTTTTCGGCGGAGTGCCGGCAGCCAGTGCTTCGACTTGGTTGCGTAATTCATCGATTGCGAGCGCGCCCGCTCCGGACACCGCCTGATAGCTCGATGCGAATACACGGCGAACGCGGAAGCGTTGATGCAGGGGATAAAGCCCCATCAGCGTGATCGCGGTCGTGCAGTTCGGGTTGGCAATGATACCCCGATGGGATTTCACATCGGCCCCGTTAATTTCTGGGACAACCAGTGGGACTTGGTCGTCCATTCGGAAAGCAGACGAGTTATCGACCACGACGGCCCCCGCCGCCACGGCGGCAGGCGCGAACTCCTTAGATATCCCGGAGCCCGCGCTGAAAAGTGCGATATCAACTCCTGCAAAAGAATCGGCTGTGAGCTCCTTGACCGTTAGCTCCGAATTGCGGAATGGGATCTTTTTTCCAGCCGAACGTGCCGAGGCCAAAAGGGTGATCTCCGAAACGGGAAATGCGCGACGATCCAACACATCGAGCATTTCAAGGCCAACGGCGCCAGTTGCGCCAACGATTGCTACGTGATACTGCCTACTCATATAATTTTGTGCGAATGATGAAACTACCCGAAGATACTGATTCTGACCAGTCTGCAATTTCCGGCGGGCCGCACGCATGGCGGGTGGTCATATCGGTGCCGGACCAGCGACTCCGGCTACTCCGAGGGAACATACTCGAAGCAGAGTATCCTGTTTCGACGTCTCGTTTTGGACTCGGGTCCGAGCCAGGCAGCTATAAAACGCCGCTGGGCCGGTTTCGGATTTTCGAAAAATTCGGGGATGCTGCGCCAGTGGGTGCTGCATTTGTCGAGCGTCGCCAGACCGGTGAAATCGTCGAGCAGGGCGGGGAGTTAGACCGGATCTTAACCCGGATTCTATGGCTCGACGGGTGTGATCCTGGAAATGCGAACACGCGAGATCGATACATCTATTTGCATGGGACGAACCAGGAAAACGCGATAGGCACACCCGCCAGCCACGGCTGCATCAGACTTCGATCTCAGGATCTGGTGGATCTTTACGACCGGATTCCCTGCGGGACGGATGTGGAAATCGTCGGGTAATGCTCGGATTTTGTTTGTCAGCGTCTCTGGAAACGTGAATATGAGACTTCGCAACTAGCGGAGAAAGGAGGGGGAAATATTCAAATGAAATTTGTCAAAATTGTAGCAGTTGTCGCTTTCGCAGCGGCGTCGTTGAGCCTCGGAGCTTGCGCATCCAAACAGCCGGCCCCAGCGCCGAGCACGATTGGAATGTCCAAGTAATCGTTGCCAAACGTCTTTGAGGGCCGGAGTGACCATGTGTCGCTCCGGCCTTTCTTTGTTTTAGAGTCGATTTTGTCGGCATTTGAGGGTTGCGCCAACGCCGGAAACTATGCTTAGACAGATCAAACCAAAACGGGAGGAAGCGAGTTATGAAATTGCAGGCGTTTCTGTTGAGTGTGGTCCTATCGCTGGGGGTCGTTCCGGCTCACGCGGAGGAACCGACTGGTGGGACTCCCACCGAAGTGACGGCTTCCGGCGAGCGTGGCACTCTGCGCGGCACTGTGGCCGAAGTCGTCCGCCGGGATAACGGGTATGTTTTTATCAATGTCGGTGGGGTGTTTCCCGATCACCAGTTTGCCGTCCGGGTTCACAAAATGGATGTGGATGAATTCCCGGACATGGATTCGTGGGTCGGGTCTGAAATCGAATTCTCAGGCGTCGTGGAGACCTACAATCAAAAGCCGATGCTCCGCATCCGAAAACCTGAAGACGTTGTGATCGTAGCGAAATCGAATGCTGCAGCCCGCTGATCCGGCATGGCGCTCTGCACTTGCGCCGCCGCCATTTGGCGACGCGCTGGAGGTCCACGTTTGGCGCGCGTGCGTGTCCGAACTCCCTGCTGATACGACCTGGCTTTCCCGTTGGGGGAAAAGGTCAACGCATGCGCCAAAACGTGTGCTCCGAGCGAAAATGACTGCGCGCTGCCTCGTGGACTCGGTGCTTCAGAAGTACATCGGGGGCACGGCTGATGAATTGGAATTCTCCCGCGAAAAGAATGGTCGGCCGTACATCGCGGGAGCGAAGTTGGATTTTAACCTTTCGCACTCGGGCGACTGGGCTTTACTTGCGGTCAGCGCCGGGACTCGCGTCGGTGTCGATATCGAGCAAGTGCGCGAAGACAGAGATTTTAGGGCGATTGCATGCCGGTACTTTTCCGCGTCCGAAGCAAAGATGATCTGCGATTCAGACAACGAATTCCTTGCGCGGGCTCGATTTTACGCGTTGTGGACTGCAAAGGAGGCCGCACTCAAAGCAGTCGGCACTGGCATCGCCGGTGGCTTGGCAGAGACATCCTTGGAGGACGGTCAGCATATTCGATTGCCCGATGGAGCGACCATGCGGTACCTTGCGTTGACTGTCGATCTTGGCTACCCGGGCGCTCTCGCCGTCGACTCCATGCACGACCTTCAAGTCCGTTTCTATCACCTGCGACATCGCTGATGCCACTGCACTTTTGGCATCTCACCGTACGAGCATTGCCAAATCGTCGATTTTCCTCTTGAACTTGTCTGCGAAATCGTAGACTTTCTTGGGTTCCACTTTTTTATCCGATATGAAGGCAGATATTCATCCACACTACGTTGACAGCATCATCATGTGCGCATGCGGGGCGACCTACAAAACCCGCTCGACGCGCGAAAACATCAAAATCGGCATTTGTGCTGCGTGCCATCCGTTCTTTACGGGCGAACAAAAGTTCGTCGACACCGCAGGCCGGATCGAGAAGTTTGCGCGCCGTTACGGCAGTGCCCGCGCGACGCGTGCCGTCCGCAAAACAGCCTAGCTTTTCAAAACGTTTTCTTAAACGGTGATTTCGCCCCTGCGGCGGACTCACCGTTTTTGGTTTTATGGATTTTGCGCCATTGATTGCCCGGAAACGGGATCGATTTGCTGAACTGGAGGCGGCCATCGGCTTGTCCGACCTTTACGATGACCCGTCGCGGGCACGTGAGGTCCTCCGCGAGCACTCGAAAACCAAAGACATCCTTGCCGCATGGGATGCTTTTGAAAAGGCAACCAAGGAACTCGAAGAAAACCGGCTGCTGGTCGGAGACGCAGATCCAGAAATGGCCGACATGGTGCGCGCGGAGATCGCATCACTCGAGGAAAACCTACCGAAAATTGAGTTTTCCCTGCGCATCGCACTACTGCCGCCCGAGCCGGATGAGGATAAAGACGCCATCGTGGAAATCCGGGCAGGCACCGGGGGCACCGAGGCCGCACTTTTTGCTGCAGATCTTTACCGGATGTATGGCCGGTATGCCGAGGGAGCAGGGCTAAAAATCGAAGTCTTGGAAAGCAGTCAAGCGGATCTCGGCGGATTGAAGGAAATTGTCTTTCGACTATCAGGCGACGCTGTATTCCGTCGGATGCGTTACGAAAGCGGCGTTCACCGCGTCCAGCGCGTGCCCGCCACCGAGGCACAAGGCCGGATCCACACGTCCGCGGCGACCGTGGCGGTGCTTCCCGAAGCTGAAGAGGTCGATATCGATATCCGGCCTGAGGATTTACGCATCGAAGTATGCCGCGCGGGTGGTCCCGGCGGACAGGGGGTAAACACGACAGATTCAGCGGTCCAGGTGATGCACATCCCGACCGGTCGTATCGTTCGTTGCCAAGACGGACGATCCCAACAGCAAAATAAAGAACGGGCGTTGCAGATCATGCGATCCCGGTTGCTCGAAGACAAACGCCGCGAGGAGGAGGAGAAATACTCCGCGCACCGCAAAAGCCTCATCGGTGGCGGCGGACGCGAGGAAAAAATCCGGACGTACAATTTTCCCCAGAACCGAGTCACCGATCACCGGATCGGGCTCACGTTGTATAATCTGGACCGGTTTGTGGAGGGTGACATTTCTGAGATGATCGAGGGGTTATACCTGAGCGATGTTGCCCAGCGGTTGAAAGAAGCGACCGCGCTTTGACGGATCAATGACGGTGCTCGATGTCATTGTGTCCGCTACGGGATACCTCGAAAAACAAGGCGTTGAGAACCCTCGATTGAATGCGGAGCATCTGCTCGCACACACGCTCGGACACAAACGTCTCCAGCTTTACATGGAGTTTGATCGGCCCTTGAGCGACAGCGAGCGCGCGCCGTTGCGCGAACTCGTCAAATCCAGAGCCGCAGGCGTCCCGCTCCAGCATCTCATGGGCGTTGCCGCATTTTTTGGCCGCGATTTCATCTGCGATTCGCGAGCGCTGATCCCACGCCCTGAAACCGAGCAACTCGTCGAGTATGTCTTGAAGGAAATCAAAGACCATCCGACGCCAACTGTGCTCGATGTGGGCACAGGGTCAGGTGTCATTGCGCTCACGATCGCGCTGGAGCGGCCAGAAGCCACGGTGAATGCCTCCGACATTTCACCATTGGCACTCGCGCTGGCTCGCGAGAATGCGATCCGCCATGGACTCGCCGAGCGCATTTCATTTTTTGAGGCAGACCTGATTCCGCCGGGAATTCACCAGACGGATTGTATCATCGCGAATCTACCCTACATCCCCGCTGGCGATATCGCGGGGCTTTCGCGTGAGGTGCAACACGACCCGGCGCTCGCGCTGGATGGTGGGGCCGACGGATTGGACCTCATACGCCGTCTGGCTGCGGACGCCAACGCGAGCGCGCCGACACCATTCATCCTCGCATTGGAAATCGGACACGACCAATCGCAGGGCGTTTGTGATTTGTTGGAGGCCAACAATTTCCGCGACATCCGCAAGCTCCGGGACTATCAGGAAGTAGAACGATTTGTATTAGCAAAGCATGGATAAGATTTTAGTTCACGGGGGACACACACTCGAAGGGTCTGTTCGCATCAGCGGTTCGAAAAACTCCGCGTTGCCAATCCTCGCAGCGACGCTGCTCACCAAGGAGCCATGCACGATTCACAGGGTGCCGGATCTGAGTGACATCCACTATATGCTCACCATCCTGAGTGAACTCGGCTGCGAGGTCGAACGTGCAAGCGGCACGGTGAAAATCAGCGCAACCTCGATCAAAACCGAAGCTCCCTACGACATTGTCCGGAAAATGCGGGCATCGGTGTGTATCCTAGGTCCGCTTCTGGGCCGCGAAAAAGAAGCCACCGTCTCGCTGCCCGGCGGATGCGTGATCGGGGACCGCCCGATCGATTTGCACCTGCGCGGATTCGAAGCGCTGGGTGCCGCGGTGCGTGTCGTGCAGGGCAACGTTAAAGTGCTGGCACCGGAATTGCGCGGGAATACGGTGAACATGCGCGGGAAGTTCGGATCCACCGTGCTCGGCACAGATAACCTCATGATGGCTGCCGTTTTGGCCGAAGGCACCACCATCATTGATTCCGCAGCCGAGGAACCGGAGGTCGTTGATCTCGCGAACTTCCTCATCAAAATGGGAGCTAAAATCGAGGGAGCTGGAACGCGGCGCATTATTGTTGAGGGCGTCAAAGAATTGTTTGGATGCGAACACACCGTGATTCCAGACCGCATCGAAGCAGGAACCTTTCTCATTGCCGGAGCCATCAGTGGCGGAGATCTGCTCCTCCGCCGCGTGGCACCCGAGCACCTGCGATCCGTGATCGATCCATTGGTCCAGTCCGGATACCACATCGAAACCACACCGGACACCGTTCGCATTAAACCCAACGGTTCGCAGAAGCCAATGAAGCTCGAAACGCAGCCGTTCCCTGGCTTTCCAACGGACATGCAGGCACAAATGTGCGCTCTCCTCGCCACGTCGGATGGCATCAGCGTCGTCACCGAAACAGTCTTTCCGCAGCGCTACATGCACATCGCCGAACTCAAACGCATGGGCGCCGATATCGAGCTCCAAGGGCCGACCGCCATCATTCGCGGAGTCTCGAAGCTCTCCGGAGCGCCCGTGATGGCTAGTGACCTGCGAGCGTCTGCCGCCTTGGTGTTGGCGGGGTTGCAGGCGGATGGTATCACCGAGATCAATAGGGTCTATCACATCGATCGTGGATACGAGAGCATCGACGAAAAATTGAATGAAGTCGGTGCGCACATCGAACGGGTCAAAGCGTAATCGCAAGCCACGCTATGTCGCTACACTACCTCGCCGCCGCCGACCGTTACGAACACGCTCATTTTGCGCGCGTGGGGCGAAGCGGACTCATGCTCCCGCGGATTTCCCTCGGGCTCTGGCATAACTTTGGTGATGTCGATCCGCTCAGTACGCAGCGTGAAATCCTTCGACGCGCCTTTGATTGCGGAATCACACATTTCGATCTGGCCAACAACTATGGTCCACCTCCAGGAAGCGCCGAGACCAACTTCGGGAGGATTTTTTCGGAGGATTTTGCTCCGTATCGTGACGAGTTGATTTTGTCCACGAAGGCGGGACACCCGATGGGGCCTGGCCCTTACGGTGATTGGGGCTCCCGCAAGAGCTTGATCTCGAGCCTTGATCAAAGCCTGAAACGGATGCGAGTGGACTACGTGGATATCTTTTATTCGCACCGTCCAGACCCGAACACCCCGCTCTCTGAAACCATGGGCGCATTAGACCATGCAGTTCGGTCAGGGCGAGCGCTGTATGCAGGGTTTTCGAAATACTCGCCAGATCAGACCGCAGAAGCTGTCCAGATTTTGCGCGCACTCGGCACACCATGTTTGATCCATCAGTCCTCATACAGCATCGTCAACCGACAGATCGAAAATGGACTCACAGGCGTGCTTGCCAACGAAGGGATCGGGGCCATTGTCTTCTCGCCACTCGCTCAGGGAATGCTCACGGCGCGCTACCTCAAGGACATCCCGCCTGATTCGAGAGCTGCCAAGGAGCATGGATTTTTACAGACTCAGACTGTCGAGAAGAACCACTCTAGAATCGTAGCTCTCAATGCGATTGCTGAGGGCAGGGGACAATCCCTTGCTCAAATGGCTATCGCCTGGGTCTTGCGACTCCCCGAAGTGACGTCCGCGCTCCTGGGGGCGAGTTCCGTGCGTCAACTCGATGAAAACCTCGCGGCTCTGAAGCACTTGGAGTTCTCGGATTCAGAGCTCACTGCGATCGATCAGATCGCTCCGGTGTGACAGTCAGCGGCGGTGCCTCGAAAATCCGACTTTGGTCGTAGCAAATTCGGGGAATCGCGTATCTTAAGATCACCACATGAAGGCTGTATTTAGAAAACTTGTCCTGGAATCCTTCCGCCCGCTCCAGGGCGGCATCATGGAGGTATTCCTACCGGACGGCGAAAAACTCATCTTCGGTGGGGCGCGTGCCGGGATGCGCGCGGTGATACGGATCCAATCAGAGAATTTTTTCCAGCGCTGCGTGCTGTTTGGTCCGATTGGATTTGCGGAAGCCTACATCGATGGCGAATGGGAAACACCGGATCTGGCAGCGGTAATCGGGTGGTTCATTTTGAATGCCGAGGACGCTGGCGGCATGCAGACCGAGCGCGGAGCGAAAGCGCCATTGTTGAATTTGCTGAACGCCTACAACCGCGTGCTCCATCAGCGCCGGCCGAATGACCTCACGACCAGCAAGAAAAACATCAGCGAACATTACGACCTCAGTAATGATTTCTTTAAGCTCTGGCTGGACCCGACGATGACGTATTCGAGCGCATTGTTCGAGCCTGCGGAGATCGATCTCCAGTCCGCGCAGATTCGCAAATACGATCACCTGTGCCAAACCCTGCAACTCGGACCCGATGACCGTTTGCTCGAAGTGGGAACGGGATGGGGCGGATTTAGCATTCACGCCGCATCGACCTACGGCTGCAAAATCACATCGATCACGATTTCGCAACGTCAGCACGACGAAGCCGTCGCCCGCATCGCGGCCGCAGGACTCACCGACCGCGTGGACGTCCTCATCGAAGATTACCGGAAGGTTGAAGGGCAGTTTGATAAGATCGTATCGATCGAAATGATCGAAGCCGTCGGCGACCGGTTTTTGGATACTTACTTCGATTCGCTGCAGCGTGTTCTCGCGCCGAAGGGCATGATTGGACTCCAGATGATCACCTGCCCGGATCGCCAATATCGGATCCTCCGCGACGGGGTGGACTTCATTCAGAAGCACATCTTTCCGGGTTCCTTGCTTGTTGCGCAGGCTCGCGTCACTCAGGCATTGAACCGCACCGGATCATTGAACCTGCACTCATGGAAAGACATGGCGCCTCATTACGCAAAGACGCTCGGACTGTGGTGCGAGCGGTTTGAAGCCGCGAAGGACGCAGTGCTGGCACTCGGATTCGACGAACGTTTTATCCGTAAATGGAGGTACTACCTGCGATACTGCGAGGCCGCATTTGCAACCCGCAACATCTCAGTCGTTCAAGCGGTCTACACCCGACCAAACAACACCGGCATCGTATCCCCGGTCTACTCACTCGGTCCAATCGCCCAACCTATCACCACAAAGTTATGATGAACGAATCGTTCTGGTCGCTTTCCTCGCTTGGGCTTGCTCTCGCGATGACGATGATGGCCCTCGTCTGGATCCTTGCGAGGGTGATCAATAATGCAGGCATCGTGGATGTCGCATGGTCACTGGGATTCACGCCGATCGTTCTGGCATTTGCCGCGCTCGGTACCGGCGCTCCATCGCGCCGGTATTTGCTCGCTGCGATGGTTTGTTTGTGGAGTATCCGGTTGGGAAGTTACATCTGGGTCCGTGTAGCCAAACACCATCCGGAAGAGGACGGCCGCTATGCAGAGCTCCGCAGATTGTATCCGAAGCACCCGTGGCTCATGTTTTTCGGGTTTTTCCAGCTTCAAGCAGTTTTGCTCAGTGTGCTCTCAGTGCCGTTCGTCGTTGCTGCAATCAACCCAGCACCCCATCTAGGCGTATGGGAGTGGACCGGGGCTGCGATCTGGCTCGTCGCGATGTTGGGAGAATCCATTGCCGATGCGCAACTTCATCGATTTCGATCAGACCCCGCGAACAAAGGCCGCACGTGCATGGTTGGTTTGTGGCGGTATTCGCGGCATCCGAATTACTTTTTCGAGTGGATGATCTGGGTCGCGTATTTCGTTTTTGCCGTGGGATCACCGACCGGATGGCTCGCGATTGCAAGTCCGGCGATCATGTTGTTTTTCCTATTCAAAGTGACCGGCATCCCGGCGACGGAGGCGCATGCTCTGAAATCACGCGGGGACGAATACCGCGAGTACCAACGCACGACCAGTGTCTTCGTGCCGTGGTTCTCGAAAGCTCCACGATAAAACTCACCCACCCTCAATTATGTTCTCACTCGACGACCTACTCGCAAAAAACCTCCTGCCGGATGCCGCAATCCGAATCGGAATCCGTAACCTCCTGGCAAAAAAGATCCGCGATGAAGACCTCGGCGATGTAGAAAAACAACAGGCCGCGCTTCAGGCATTTGTGGACTCGCTGAAGCAGCTTCCCATCGCAATCAAGACGGATGCCGCCAACGAACAGCACTACGAGGTGCCCACGGAGTTTTTTAAACTGGTGCTCGGCCCCCGAATGAAATATAGCTCCGGCTACTGGCCCAAGCCGGATACGACGTTCGCCGAGAGTGAGGAAATCATGCTCGCGATGACGTGCGAACGCGCTGAGTTAGTGGATGGTCAAGACGTCCTGGAACTCGGGTGCGGATGGGGCAGCCTCACGCTTTGGATGGCAGAAAAGTATCCGCACTCGCGCATCACTGGAGTCTCAAACTCATCCACCCAGCGCGAGCACATCGAGGCTGAGGCGAAGCGGCGTGGGTTTTCGAATATCCGGATTCTCACCTGCGACATGAACACGTTTAATCCTGGAGCGACATTCGACCGGGTCGTGAGCGTCGAAATGTTCGAGCACATGAAAAACTACCAGAAACTCATGGCCAACGTCGCCGGATGGCTGCGGGAAGAGGGAAAGTTGTTCGTTCACATTTTCACACATCGCCTGTTTGCCTACCACTTTGATGGCAAAGACCCGTCGGACTGGATCACCCGGTATTTCTTCGAAGGCGGGACCATGCCGTCGGACGATTTGCTTTTGTATTTTCAAGATGACCTAAAAATCGACGCCCACTGGCAGGTCAGTGGCACGCATTACCAACGCACCTCAGAAGCCTGGTTGGCTGCGATGGATGCGCAAGACGCGAAAGTTCGCCCAATCATCGCTGCGACATACGGGGAAGCAGACGCCGCCAAATGGCGCGCCTACTGGCGTGTATTTTTTCTGTCCTGCGCCGAACTCTGGGGCTACCGCGGTGGCCAAGAGTGGATCGTCTCGCACTACCGATTTAAAAAGTGATGCGTCAGCTTGCTGCGATACTCACGATGTCTTTCGTAGCGATCTCATCTGCGGCCGATCTTTCTGAGTTGCTGCGGCAGGGTGATGCCTACAATGCCGGCCACCGCCATGCTGCGGCGGTAGAGAAATTTCTCGAAGCAGACGCCATCGATCCGAACAACCCGGATATTCTACGCCGGATTGCGACGCAGTATTCGCAGCAGATTCCAGACGCCACCTCGAAAGAGGAAAAGATTGGTCTTGCGAAGTCAGCCCTCGCATTTGCGGAACGAGCGGCAGAGTTAGCTCCAGATATCTCAGCGAACCGTTTGACCTTGGCGATCTGTTATGGTCGCGTCGCGCAGCATGAATCGCCGGGCAAAAGCATGGAATACTCGCGGCTGATCAAGGCGGAGTGTGAGGCCGCACTAAAGCTGGATCCTGATAACGACTACGCATGGCACGTGCTGGGACGCTGGAACTACGAAATGGCGTCGCTCAATCCGGCCCTCCGAGTGATGGCAGGTGCGATCTTTGGCGAACTCCCGGATGCATCATTTGAGCGAGCCGCGGATTGTTTCGAGCGGGCCGCGGCGGTCGATCCGCAGCGCGTCATCCACCAGGTCGAACTCGGACGCACATACCTGCAGTTGGGCCGATCCGACGAAGCGCGCAAGCACTTGGAGACCGGCTTGAGCCTTCCAATCAAGGAAAGAGACGACGCGGAAAGCCACGCGCTTGCGCGCAAAGCGCTTGATTCGATCTAGGGGCCTAAGCACACTTCACTCATCAGAAGCATTTGCCGTCCGGTATGAAGCGCATACTCATTCTTACAGCCAGTTTCGGGGAGGGTCATAACTCTGCAGCCCGCGCGATTCGAGACGCAATCGATGCGCGCGATGGAGTAACAAGCGAGATCGCCGACCTCTATGCGCTCAGCATTCCAAAGGCCAATGTCGCCATCCAGCATCTATACACGATCGCGATTAACCACTTTCCACGCATCTGGCAGGGGATATTTGTGGCACTGGACCGCCCCGGTCTCATGGAGAGCACGCTTTGGACGGGTGCGCCGATGGAAAGAACCCTCGGTCGCAAAATCACTGAGTTTCGGCCGGACGCCATCATTTCGACCTACCCGCTCTACGCGTATCTTTATCGAAAACTGCAGCGCAGCCGCCTCGGGCTGAAAGCACCATTTTACACCGTCATCACGGATTCCGTAGGCGTGAACTCGGCATGGCACCGGTGTCTGTCCGACGGGTTTTGCGTCGCGGATCAGGAAACCGCCGACCTCTTGGCCGGGCGCGGCGTGTCACCAGAGATTCTCCATCCGCTTGGGTTTCCGGTCGCGAAAGCTTACGCCGACTTTGCCCGGTCGCAAATTCCTACTCCCCCGCCATGGAAGCTGCTTTTCATGCCATCCACGCAGCTAAACCGCACGCTGGACCAGATCCGTTCCCTACTCACAATCCCGGATGTCCAGCTCACGGTGCTAGCGGGAAAACATATCCGGATTTTTGACGGAGTGAATGCGTCCGGACTGGTGGACGGTGAGCGGTGCCGTTTGGTTGGTTGGTCGGACGCCATGCCGCGATTGATTTCCGAGCATCATGTTTTTATCGGCAAAGCGGGCGGTGCGATCGTGCAGGAGGCGTTGGCCGCGCAGTGTCCTTTTATTGTGAGCCATCTTGTGCCAGGGCAGGAGGAAGGGAATATCGCGCTCATCGAACGCCTCGGCATCGGTGCCCGCGCTTACGAATCAACAGGCCAACTGCTCTCCACCGTCGAGACCATGATCGCAAATGACCGAAAGCAGTGGTCCGATTGGAAAGCGAACCTAGCGATCAAATCCAATCCAGGCGCGTCGGACCGTATCGCCAACTTGGTGCTCGGGCAGTAGGTCCGTTGCTACGGGATGGGAGGATATCCAGCCGCCAGTAACTCGGGCGCTGTGATCGTTGCTGTTCCCAGCTTTCCGACCACGATCCCTGACGCCAGATTGGAAAGCTCGGCAGCCTCCATCGCGTTCGCACCCGCAGCGAGAGCGAGTGTGAATATGGCGATGGCCGTGTCTCCCGCTCCCGAAACATCGAAAACCTCCCGCGCCCTCGTGGGGATATGATGCGGCTCACCGCCCCGCTCGAGCAGCAGCATGCCGTGTTCGCCCAGCGTGATGAGCAGGTGATCGACTTTCCAGCGATCCAAGAGAATGTCTCCGACTGCAAGTAGCGGTTTGTCGTAGAGTGGGTTTTCGTCCGGCTCGGTGGCAGGAAATCCCGCCGACGCGAATGCCTCGCTGCGATTGGGTTTGATCGCTGTAACTCCGGACCAGTCGAGCGGGTTATTGGGATTTGGATCGACGGTGATGATGATGTCCCGCCCTGCGCAAAGCGAGACCACCTCATCCTTGAGCGCCTGCGTGATCAAGCCCTTGCCGTAGTCCTCAAAGATGATTGCGGTCACCGTCGGCAGGGCATCCCTCACCATTTGGAGAATCGCTGCAAATGTCGCATCATCCCCGCTGAAGCGACGCTCCCGATCCACCCGCACGACTTGCTGCTGCCGCGCGATGATCCGGGTTTTTACGATGGTGGGCATTTTGTCCGATTCGATCACTCGGCTCGTGCCGATCCGTTCCTCATGCAACAGGCCTTTGAGACGTTTGCCGTGAAGATCATTCCCGATGATCCCAAGCACTTCAACGGACGGTGTGAACTCGACGAGGTTCCTCGCCACATTTGCCGCCCCGCCCGGATAACATGTCTCGCTCACCACCTCCACGACCGGGACAGGTGCCTCTGGCGAAATCCGCGAAACGCGTCCCCAGACGAATTCATCCAGCATGACATCACCGATAACTAGCAGGTTACAGCCGCTCGCTGCGCCAAGAAGTTGTTGTATTCTGTTCTGATTCATCAATGATGTATGAGTGATCCCGGTGCTAACGCCAGATCGGGTATCCTATTACCAAGTCTGTGAATATGAGAATCCTGATTTTTGCAATTTCCACGGCCGCTCTCGTTGCACATGGTGTGCGGGCGGAAAAAGTGGCGAACCAAATTGACCTCAGCAGCTTCCCTGCGGAGACGGTTGATAACGTGATCGTGCCCACGCCCAGTGAGGTTTTTAATGTTCTCGACAAGCTTGGCTCTCCGAACTGGAAAGGCGAGCTCCGCGAGTCCCTAGGGAAAAACTCGGGAAATCGTGCGCAAGTCGCCCTCCTACTCGGCACCGTGATCGCCGAAGGATTTATTGCTGTGGAAGCGGAAGACGTCGAAAGCGTCAAAGAAATCGGACGCGAAGTGCTCGTTTTGGCCGACGCCATCAATGTCCGAAAAGCCGTGATCTCGCGCACCAAGAGCATCGTCGACAAGGCAGAGGCCCGCGACTGGACCGCCGTGCGCGTCGAGCTCGACGGAGCGCAGCAAGATGTGCGGCAAGCAATGACCGAATTGAATGACGACGACCTAGCCCAACTGGTCAGCCTCGGTGGTTGGATCCGGGGAACGGAGGTCCTGACCTCGCTCGTGAGCAAAGATTACAAACCCCAGCGGGCGGAACTGCTGCACCAGCCGGAATTAGTGAGCTACTTCGACCGCCGGATCGAGGGGATGAGCCCTCGCCTCAAATCCAGCGCCCTCGTAGAGAGAATCCGCGCCATGCTTGTCGAAATCAAGCCGTTGATCCAAGAAAAGGGCGGACGTAACATCAGCTTGGAGAGCGTCGAAAAAATCCACACGATGACGAGCGATGTTGTCGTCAGCATCCAAGCAACCGAAGCCTAACCCCTCCGACCCCGTGCAAAAATTCTTCCTCATTGCTCTCGCCCTTTTAGCGATGCTGCCCGGTGCGGCTGTGGCTACCGTGGACGACGCGCTTTCTTTCGCGTATGAAGCGGCCACGCCGTATGTCGAACGAGGCTTCACGTTCCGCCAGGATGCATGGGGTGGTGATCTCGGCCTCGGCGATGAAAAGGCAGTCACCGCTCAGCTTTACCGCGGAAACGAATATTGGTTTTGTCTTGGAACGGATACCGACGGAGCCACTCTCCGCGTCAGTATCTACGATTCCGACGGGAAGCTGGCGCAGTCTGATGTGTGGCAAAAAGGCCGCTTTGCAGGAGCCCGGATCGTTCCTAAACAGACCGGGACCTATTTTGCCATTGTTAAAGTGCTCAAGTCGCCGGCCGAACGAACCAACTGGGCGCTCGTTTACGGATACAAGTGACCACTATGGCAGATCCGGAGTTGGAAGTAGCCAGTCTCGAGTTCGAGAATGCGAGGGCGCTTCAGTCGCTCTATGCAAACGACGAGAAGTTGCTTCGCGAACTGGAAGCAGACCTTGGCGTTAAGGTGGTGGCCCGCGACGGTGTGCTGCGCGTCGAGGGCGCACCCAACGCAATCGATCAAGTCCGCAGTGTGTTCCAGCAACTCGACGATGCACGCCGCCGTGGGCTCGAGATCCGCCGGGGTGAATTCGCGTATGCTCTGAACAACGTGAACGGAAAATCCCGTGGCGGTTTGGCCGGGTTGATAGATGCAAAAATCATCTGCTCCCACAGAAAACCTCCGATTGTTCCAAAGACCGAGGGGCAGCGCGCTTACATCGACACGATCCGCCGGCACGATGTGACCTTCGGGATCGGACCTGCTGGCACCGGCAAAACCTATCTTGCCATGGCACTTGCCGTCTCGGCGTTAAAAAAGGAAGAAGTCAGTCGTATCATCCTCACCCGACCAGCAGTCGAAGCGGGCGAGGCACTCGGGTTCCTCCCTGGCGATCTTCAAGAAAAGATCCTTCCCTACCTCCGGCCGCTATACGACGCACTCAATGAGATGCTCGAGATCGAGGAAATCCAGAAATACATGGATCGCGGAGTCATCGAAATCGCGCCCCTCGCCTACATGCGCGGACGCACGTTGAGCAACGCATTTATCATTTTGGACGAAGCTCAGAATACAACGATGGAGCAGATGTTCATGTTCCTAACGCGGTTGGGGGCAGATTCTAAATGTGTCGTTACCGGCGACCGCACCCAGATCGACCTTCCCCGCAATAAACGCAGCGGACTCATCGAGGCCGTGGACGCACTCCGACCCGTCGAAGGAATCGGATTTCAGTTTTTTATGGAAAACGATGTCGTCCGGCATCCGCTCGTCCAGCGCATCCTGCGCGCGTATCGGAAACATCGTGGACTCCAAGACAGTTTCATGTAATCGCTGTCGACCATCCATTCATCACAACCATGTGGAAATCTTTACAACGCCGCCGCCTTGTTAGTCAGGGGCTTGCCAGCGGGAAAGTGCGGCGCAAAATCACGGAGAATCCGCTCACGGAGGCGCTCGATTCCGGTTGGCCTGCCCGCGCGGCAATCCTTTTTGGATTTGTGGTCGGCTTGGCATTTCTCCTCTTCTCAGGTGATCGCAGTGAACCGCTCAAAGGTCTCCTGATTTGCCTGCTCATCCTTGCGACCGCCATCACGCAGTTGTGGATCAATCACGCCGACACCTTCTTGCGAAACTCCAGGCTGTTCTTGGTTTTGGGCACTTGTTTCATTCAACTCGCGATGGTGAAAATTATCATCGCCAGCGCGGCGGATGGAGGCTTGGATCCTCAACTCGCTCCACTCCTCATCCCATACGCGTTTGCGCCGCTTGTGCTGTCGGTTTTACTAGGCCGAAACCACGGACTGTATGCCGCGGTGTTTTGCTCGCTCTGGGGGATCTTTCTCTTGCGGCAAGTGGATCCGGTTTTCATGGTCATGTCCCTCATCACCGGGTTTGTTGCGGTTTTCGTGACGCTGCAAGTCCGCCGCCGGAACCGTCTCATCCGGGCCGGGATTTACATCGGACTGGCAAATTGGCTCATGGCGGCCGCGTTCGGATTGATCGGCCCCATTATTTGGGAGTCGTTGCCGCTGACCAATTGGCAAATGATCGGATGGCAGAGCCTCGCGGCGGTCGGGATCGGGGTGGCCACGGCCGTTGTTGTCAGCGGATTGCTGCCGGCATTTGAGAGCGTGTTCAACATCACCACCGACATATCATGGCTGGAAATGTCGGACATGAACCACCCGCTTTTGCGACGGCTTTCGATGGAGGCACCGGGGACCTATCACCACAGCCTCGCCGTGGCAAATCTCGCGGAGTCCGCAGCCGAGGCGATCGGGGCGAATCCCACGATTTGTCGCGTCTCGTCGTATTTTCACGACATCGGGAAACTCGTCAAACCCGACTACTTCGTCGAAAACCAGCCGCCGGGCCACAATCCACACGATGGCCTGACCCCGACGATGAGTGCGCTCATCATCATCGCCCATGTCAAAGAGGGCGTGGACCTCGCTCTGAAAAATCGACTGAATCCGCTCGTCGTCGATGCCATTCAGCAACATCACGGAACCTCATTGGTTGCGTATTTTTACCAACGCGCCCGCCAGCAACAGGAAGATGCGCGACTAGGCGGAAAAATCATGAAAATGCGGCCGGAGGACATTCCGGAAGTGCGCGAGGAGTCGTTCGGTTACCCTGGCCCGAAACCGCAGACGCGCGAAATTGCGATTCTCAGCCTCGCGGATTCCGTGGAAAGTGCATCCCGATCCATCGAGCGGCCCACGCCACAGCGCATCGAGGAAATGGTCACCGATCTCATTGACAACCGAATCGCTGACCATCAGCTCGACGACTGCCCGCTCACGCTCGCGGAGCTCCGCAAAATCGGCGAAAGTTTCCGATCCACGCTCGGAAGTATGATGCATTCCCGTGTGGCCTATCCTCGCCGCGAACCGAAAGAATCAAGAGAGCCTAAGGATGCGACCGCTGCCAAATCGGACAACCCGGCCGCGGCCTGAGCCGTCCAATCCGGCACTACACGGGGTGCCCGTTCTCACAGTTGCGAATCGCCAGCGCGGCGTGTGCATTGATTTGAGACGGCTGCGAGAATATCTAAACCACGCGCTACCGCTCTGTTTGGTGGCTCCCGGCGCAGATGCACCGGTTCTGCTGCGCGAGCTCTCCGAGGTGTCCGTCACCGTGGTTTCGCCGGATGTGATGTCGCGAGTGCACCACGAGTTTTTACAAATCGAGGGGCCGACGGATGTCATCACATTTCCATACGGGGAGATTGTGATTTGTGCCGCTGTGGCGCACGAAAATGCTGAGCGCTATTCCACGGACGTTCAGGATGAGGTCCTGCTTTATGCCATTCACGGCCTTCTGCATTTGCACGGATACGATGATATTGTTCCTGAATCGGCACGCCGAATGCGCACCATGCAGGTAAACATTTTGAATGCAGTGCGGATCTGCGCTTAATTAATCGCTTCATGTCTGTCGTATCATTGGTTCAAGGATTGGATGACCCGGTTTGCGGGCTGGGTCCGCTGCTCGACGCAGCCCGTCTCGTGCAGCCGGGGTTGGAGTTTGTCCGCCCGCTCACCCTCGCGGGAGTCACGACGCTGGCGGAGGCCGGCACCGCCTGGCGCGACGGCTTGTTCGCAAACGAGCTGGCACCATTTTTTCTGGATCAACTGGCCCGTGCGCGGCATGGACAACTACGCGAGATGGTCGCCGCCGATGCCCGATTCTCGGATTCACTGGATCACACGCTCTCAGAATCGAGCATCGCCGCCGGAAGGAAACTGGTCGGCCTTGCAGCGGCCATGCGCGGAGATCGACTCCTTCCCAAGCTGGCAGATCGGACCGCGCGGGGTGAGATCCCATGTCACTACCTCACGGTGTTTGCGGCGCGGTGTGCGGCATTTTCAATCGATGACCGCACCGCACTCGGCGCCAGCGTGGTTAGGGAGGTTTGTGGATGGTCAATTGTCTCGCCAGCCCCTGCGGTGGCGGGGTTTGTTCGTTCGTGCATCGAGATCATTCCCGCCTCGCGCTTCGGACTAAGGGCGGCATAATATCGTCAGCGTCATGGCTACCGAAACCATCGAACTCCCGGAACTCAAGGAATCGACGACCACGTCGCGCCCATGGAGTGTGGTCGTCCACAATGACCCGGTGAATCTCATGAGTTATGTCACGCTCATCTTTTGCAGAGTTTTTGGATACTCCAAAGAGCGGGCGTCGAAACACATGCTGGAAGTCCACCACAAGGGACGTTCGATATTGTGGTCAGGCGAACGCGAGCGGGCAGAACTCTACGTGCAACAACTCCAGTCGCATCTCCTACTGGCCAAACTGGAAAGATCGCCCGACTAAGGCCATGCAGTTCTCGGTCAGTCACTCGAAGTCATTCCGGTTCCGGAAAATTCATCCGCTCGTCGCGGAGTTCATCCGGTCGATCCCGGATACCATCGACCTAGATCAACTAGCCGATGATGCAGCTGCGAGGGTGTTTCCTGCTGCGACGGATGATCCCGAGTTGGACGCACTGCGCGACGAGTGGAAGGCGTATGTCGAACCGGATTTGCAAGAGCACTTCCGATCTGCACGCGAAGTCGTCGCGGCGGATCTGAAACAAATGCGCGAGGTCAAAGGACTGGTCGAGTTGGAGATCGCCCCGGCTCATGCGGACGCATGGTTGAATGCGCTGAATCAGGCGCGACTCGTCTTAGCGGCAGATCTCGATTTTGATGAAAAGCTTCTGTCGTCGGCCGCCGCCGATGTGACGAGCGAAACCGGCAGTCGGGTTTTTCGTCTCAATCTTTTTGCCTTCATGCAGGAATGTCTGATCGAGAGAATAACGTGACCGCTCCGTGGTAAGGCGATGGATAAAACCGATGCTATCCTGATTCGCAGATACCGGTTCTCGGAGACGAGCATGTTGTGCATCTGGCTCACTGAGGACTTCGGCAAAGTAAAGACGTCCGCGCGCGGGGTAATGAAACCGGGTGGGGCATTTCACGGGAAGATTGATTTGTTTTACGAGGCAGAGATCGGATTTGTTCGGTCGCGATCAGGCGAAATCCACACGTTGCGTGAAGTTTCGCTGCGTGCGCCGTTTGACGGCGATGGAGGGAGGTATGCCAACTTGGCAGTGGCCTCGTATTTTGCGGAATTGTGCGACGCGATCACCGAACCCATGGCGTCGAATGATGGACTCTATGACTTGCTACAGCGGGCGGTGAAATATCTGGGAACCTGCGCCCCGACATACCGAGCGATCGAGCACTTTGAATCTGAGACGTGCCGGTTGCTCGGGATACTACATGACCGCTCGGTTCCATTCGAGTTGCTCGCCAGTCATGCCGGAAAACGGCCATCAGGCCGTATCACCGCAATCAAAGCCGTGCGAATGCACGAAGAAAAACTAGCCTCCGCCCAGCAACAGCAGTAATCCAAACGGACGAAATCATGAATCGCGAAACACCTCACGCGGGAAATCTCACGGGATCCCTTCTCGTGGCACATCCATCGCTGCTGGATCCGAATTTCCGGCGGACGATTATTTTTCTGTCCCATCACACCGCAGAAGATGGTGCCGTTGGGCTTGTTCTCAATCGGCCGACTGGCAAGTTGTTGGCGCAGGCGTCGTCGATGCAGATTTTTTCATCTACTTTGAATTCGGTGCCTGTCCTCACTGGCGGGCCGGTGGCGACAGACGAACTGCTGCTCGTATCCATCCAGTGGCGGAGTGATCCCGAGGCCGTCGCATTTCGAGGGTTCGGCAGCGCGACTTCTCCTGAGGACGTGCCTCCCGAGTTTCTGAACGGGCTCCGCGCATTTCGTGGCTATGCCGGGTGGAGCCGCGGCCAGCTTGAATCGGAGATCGCCGAGCGCGCATGGTTGATCACGCCGCCGATTCGCGCGTTGATTGAGATTTCGGACCCTGAGCGAATCTGGGGAGATTATCTTAGCACCATCGATCCGATCTTCCGACTGTATGCCGACGCGCCGGACGACCCGACGCTGAACTGACCGCTCGCTCGACAGACGCGCACCGCACCAGCTATCCTGCTCTTGCTTTGGACATCCCATCATCACTTTTCCTCATAGCCGGAAGCGGGCGGTATCCGCAGTTGGTTGCACAGGCGGCAAAGAAGGCGGGTGTTAGTAAGATCGTGATGGCAGCATTTGACGGCGAGACCGCTCCCGAAACGCAGGCGGTCGCAGACGAAGTCGCTGTGATGCGTGTGGGCCAACTCGGGAAACTTCTCGAAGCGGCAAAGACCTCAGGTGCAAGCCATGCAATCATGGCGGGTCAACTCGCACCGAATAATTTGTTCAACCTGAGACCGGATTTGAAGGCGCTGGTTTTGTTGGCGCGCATCAAGGAACGAAATGCCGAGACGTTGTTCGGAGCGGTCGCGGATGCACTGGCGGGCGTCGGCGTGGAGCTTTTGCCCGCTACGCGCTTTCTCGAAGATCATTTGGCGAACGACGGTCCGATTGCAGGCCCTCTACTAAAAAAACGCGAGATGGCCGACGCTGAGTTTGGCATGCGAATCGCGAAGGAAACCAGCCGTCTCGACATCGGCCAAACGGTCATCGTAAAAAATGGCACCGTCCTCGCAGTCGAGGCATTCGAAGGCACGAACGATGCCATCCAGCGCGGCGGCAAACTCGGGCGCGGTGGCGGATTCGCAATCAAGGTCTCCAAGCCCGGTCAGGATATGCGGTTTGACGTCCCGGTGATCGGCGAGCGCACGCTGGAAGTTGCCGCCGCCGCCGGACTCCGCGGAATCATCGCAGAAGCGGATCGTGTCCTCTTGCTCGATAAAGAAGCACTGTGCAAAAAAGCCACTCAACTTCGACTCACCATCCACGGAATTAAATCATGAATCCACTTCGCGTCGGTGTCATCGGCACCGGTCACATGGGCTTAAACCACGTCCGCGTTTACTCCGAGTTACCATCCTGCGACCTCACCGCAGTTTACGACCGGGACTCTGCGGCCGCAGCCAACGCAGCCAAAAAATTCAAAACCACCGCCGTGTCCACCATCGAGGAGTTTGCGGATTCCATCGACGCAGCCACGGTCTGCACGCCCACGACCACGCATTACGAGATCGGGAAATTTCTCCTCTCGAAAGGTAAACACCTCTTGATCGAAAAGCCGCTCGCCGAGAACTCCGCCCATGCGCACGAACTGGCAACCACGGCGGCGGCCCACGGATGCGTGCTTCAGGTTGGCCACATCGAACGCTTCAACCCAACGCTGACAGCACTCGAAGCCAAATTGCGGAACCCGCGCTTTCTCGAAGTCACGCGGCTCTCCCCGTTTCCAAATCGCAGCACCGACATTGGTGTCGTCATGGATTTGATGATCCACGACATCGAAATCATCCTGCATCTCGTGCGATCGCCGATCGTCAGCATGGACTGTGTCGGCATCGCAGTCCTGAGCCGGGGCGAGGACATCGCGAATGTCCGGTTTCGCTTCGAGAATGGATGCGTCGCCAACGTGACGGCCAGCCGCATCAGCGCCGACCGCTTGCGCAAAATCCGCGTATTCCAAGAGGATGCCTACCTCTCGCTCGATTATCAAAAACAGGACGGTGTGATCTATCGGGTGGCAGAAGGGAAAATCGTGAGAGAAAAAGTGAGCGTCGAAAAAGGTGAGCCGTTGCGCAACCAGTTGTCGTCGTTCATCGACTGCGCGCGCGAAGGGCTGCAACCCAAGGTGTCGGGCCGGGAAGCCGCCGCCGCCCTCGACATCGCCCTGGAAATCACACGCCAGATCGAAGCTGCGGACCCCCGCAAAGACCGGGAGCTGCCAAAAATCCAAATCCCGTCGTTTCTATCTGCCTGAGATGGGTCGCACGGTTTGGATCGTGGCCGGTGAGGCCAGTGGTGATGCCCGCTCGGCAGAGCTGATGCAGGCGATGCAGGAGTCGGCACCGGACATCCAATTCGTCGGTGCTGGCGGTCCGCGCATGGAGGCGTTGGCTGGCGCGCCCTACGAAAACTGGATTGCGACCGCTGGCGTCGTCGGGCTCTGGGACGTGCTCAAACGCTACGGGTATTTTCGCGCAAAGTTTCATGCCATGCTCAATGCCATCGCGCAGGTCCGCCCGGAGGCGGTGATTCTGGTGGATTACCCGGGGTTCAATCTACGCCTCGCCCGCGCGCTCCGCGCCCGGCTTCCATCGCTCCGCATCATCTACTACGTCAGCCCGCAAGTGTGGGCATGGAACCGTCGCCGCATCCCGAAAATGGCGCAGTGGCTTGACTTGATGCTGTGTATTTTCCCATTCGAAAAAAACCTCTATGAGCAATCGGGGCTTCGCACCGAGTTCGTCGGACATCCGATGGTCGAGCAATTCCGCAGCCGGATTGCTGCCGCGCCACAGCGCGAAGCCGCATTGGTCGGGTTGTTTCCCGGTAGTCGGGAACGTGAAGTGAAGCGGATTTTCCCCGCCATGGCAGGGGCCGCCGCCCGGGTTTTAAAATCCCGCCCCGACTTGCGATTCGAAGCCGCCGCCGCTTCGGCGAGCCATGTCGCAATGATTCAGCAAATGGCCAACGACGCGGGCGTGGAGATCACGATTCGTTCCGGCGATGCCCATGATTTGATGCAGCGGGCGACCGTCGGGCTTGTGTGCTCGGGCACCGCAACGCTGGAAGCCGCATGCCTCGGGTTACCTTACGCGCTCGTTTACCGGACCGCGTGGTTGACTTACGAAGTCGGGCGCCGGTTGGTAACCATCGAGCACCTCGGAATGGTAAACATCCTGGCTGGCCGCACCGTCGTCCATGAATTCATCCAGCATGCGGCAACCCCCGCCGCGCTTGCGGATGAGATTTTACGTCTTCTCAACGTGCCAAACGCGGCATCCGAGCTTACAGCTGAGTTGCAGACAGTCGTCTCGCAGCTCGGTGGCGACGGCGCTGCCAACCGGGCAGCGCTTGCAGTTCTTGATGTCCTCAGCCAAAGTAAACCGTTATGAGCAGCGACGCATCCGGATTTCCCAAAGACCACCTCGAATCGCTCTGGTCCCCGTGGAGGGTTGAGTATTTTCAGCGCATGCCGGATGCGCCAAAGGACTTTTTATTGCAGGCCGCCCAAACGAGCGATGACGGGGCGCACTTTGTGGTGGCGCGCCGCAAAAGCACATTCCTGATGCTCAACCGCTACCCATACACCCCCGGCCACCTCATGGCTGTGCCCAATCGCCAAGTCGCCGCAATGGAAGACCTCCACGACGACGAGGCCATGGAAATCTGGCACCTCTGCCTGCACGCGATGGCACTTCTGCGCAAAGTGGTCCGAGCCCAAGGGTTCAACGTCGGCGTGAACCTCGGATCCGCGGGCGGCGCTGGGTGTGCTGAGCATCTGCATTATCACATCGTTCCGCGTTGGGAGGGGGATTCGAACTTCATGCCCGTGATCGGTGGCGTCCGGATTTTACCTGACGCCTTGGAGCGGGTTTACACCGAATTGCTGAAAGCGCAATCCAGCGGCTAGCCGCACCACATGTAACAAAAACGTCATGTGGCTTGCGGCACAAAGTGCTTGCTCTGACTGAAACGAACCCCTAAACCCCATTCCATGGCAGACGCCCCATCAGACACACGCCGCCGGAACAAAGCGGCCCGAATCGCTCGGGCCCAGTCGTTAGCCAGCGGCAAGATCGTGCCTCACGAAAAGACCGCCGAATTGCTTGGCCAAGTGATCGAGCCAGGGGACATCCTTTGTCTCGAGGGCGACAACCAAAAACAGGCCGACTTTCTTGCGAACCAGCTCGCATCGCTCGATACGCTCCGGGACATCCATCTTGTGATGTCCTGCATCACGCTCCCCGACCATGTGGCCTTGTTCAAAAAGGGAGTGGTGAAGCAAGTGGATTTTTGCTATGCGGCTCCACAAGGAACGGCGGTCGCGGAGCTGCTCGCTGCCGGTCAATTCCCCATCGGCGCGATTCATACCTATAACGAACTCTACGCCCGTTACTACATCGACCTGACACCTCGCGTCGCTCTGATCGCTGCCGTCAAGGCCGACCGTGCAGGCAACCTTTTCCTTGGAGCGAACACGGAGGAAACGCCCGCAATCGTGGAACCCACCGCATTTTCCGATGGGATCGTGATCGCACAGGTCAACGAAATCGTGGATGAATTGCCACGCGTGGATATTCCGGCCGACCAGGTGGATTTTGTGATTCAGTCGCCGTATCCGTTTCATTTGACGGCTCTCTTCACGCGCGACCCGGCAGCGATCACCGATGTTCAGGTTTTGATTGCTATGATGGCTCTGCGCGGCATTTACGCTGAGTATGAAGTCCAGTCGCTCAACCATGGCATTGGTTTTAACACGGCGGCCATCGAGTTACTCCTTCCAACCTACGGTGAAGAACTCGGGCTCAAAGGGAAAATCTGCAAATACTGGATGGTCAACCCACTGCCGACGATGATTCCAGCCATCGAGTCTGGCTGGGTGAAGGCGGTCTTTTCCGTGGGCGGCGAGGTTGGAATGGAGCGCTACACGGCCGCGAGGTCCGATATTTATTTCACAGGCCGGGATGGATCGTTCCACTCGAACCGTCCGATGGGGCAGCTCGCCGGTCACTACGCAGTTGATATGTTCGCAGGTGCCAGCTTGCAGGTGGACATCCACGGAAACTCATCCACCGTTTCGAAACACCGGATCACCGGCTTCGGTGGTGCTCCAAATATGGGCTGCCAACCTGCGGGCCGTCGCCATCCATCGAAGGCATGGCTCAAAGCGGGCCGCGAATCAAACCCCGGCCCCGGCTCGATTCCGGGTCGTAAGCTCGTCGTTCAAATCGTCGAAACTTTTCAAACGGGACGCGTCCCGACATTTGTGGAATCACTCGACGCCCAAGACCCATCCATCACGAGCGCGATGCAGGGCGTCGCGCCTATCATGATTTACGGCGACGACGTCACCCACCTGCTCACGGAGGAGGGCCTTGCCAATTTGGGCGCATGCCGCACGCCTGAAGAACGGACCGCTGCCATCCGAGCCGTCGCCGGATATACCCCAGTCGGGATGCAGCGATCCGCAGCTGACACCGCCGCACTCCGCGCTCGCGGAATCGTCAAATTTCCCGAAGACCTCGGCGTCTCACCATCACAGGCCAATCGCGGCCTACTGGCAGCCCAAGACATCAAGGACCTTGTTCGCTGGTCTGGCGGACTCTACGACCCACCGTCGCAATTTATTGACTGGTAATCATGGAAAAATTTCAAAAATCCTTCCCGTCCGCCCCGCTCGCGTGGCCCGCTAAAACGCCGTGGGCCTTGGCTGGCGTGGTCGGCTCCGGCAACCTCGAGGTGCTCCTCGAACCCGGCACTACACCCGATGCTGCCGAGTATGATGTTCAGACCTCTTTTCCCGGGTATCAGGACTCTTGGCTTGCTGCGCTTTCTGATTTCTCAACGCATTACGCGCTGGGCGGAGCAAAGGTGACGATCCATGACCAGGGAGCAGCGCCAATCGTCATCAAAATGCGCCTTCGCCAGGCGCTCGACCAATTGATTCACCCATGAGCAGAGTGCCTTACCACGAACTCAAAGCCCGCGAACGCGTGGCTGCCATCTGCGATCCGGGATCGTTTAAAGAAATCCTGCCGCCGCCGGAACGCGTGATGAGCGTGTATTTGCCCGAGCTCGACATTCCGGTGTCGTTCGATGACGGCTTGGTTATCGGTCGCGCATCGCTGAACGGCTCGCCGGTTTATCTTGCCGCGCAAGTCGGGCAATTTGTCGGTGGCTCGGTCGGTGAGGTGCATTCTGCGAAACTCGTCGGGCTGATTGAATCTGCGGCCCGTGATAAGATTCCCTTCGTGATGCTCATCGAGAGCGGTGGCGTGCGTTTGCACGAGGGATCGTCTGGTGAGATCGGGATTGCCGAGTCGATGCGCGCTGTATTCGAGTGTCGCACACTGGGAATTGCAACCATAGCCGTCATCGGCTCAGACATCGGTGCCTACGGCGGTATGGGGATTTTTTCCGCCTGCTGTGGATCTCGAGTCATGACCGAACACGGCCGCCTCGGTGTTTCCGGACCGATTGTCATCGAAAAATGGATGGGCAAACAGGCTTTCGATTCGTCAGATCGTGCTTTGATCTGGAAGACGAGCGGAGGCAAAACACGCTATCTGCTAGGCGACGCCGATGTGCTCGTGGACGACTCGACCGACGCGGTACGAGCGGGAATCATTTCATTACTCGGTCACCCGGTTCCGGTGACGCTCGAGTCGGTCAGCGCTGACCAGCAGCGCCTTGAGAGCCGCTTGGCGCAGTTCGGGAAGACCACTAATCCGGATGACATCTGGACCGCTTCCGGAGTGACTGACATTGCTGCCGCCTCGCTGGCTTCGGGCAGCGAATTCGCCAATTCCTATCCAAAGAAATCCTCCGCCCAATGAGCCCGATTCTTTCGCAGTTTTTCGGTGATTCCGCCGCCAACCTCAGCGTCTCCAATCAAATCCTCACCGGCTACGCATCTGTCGGTTCAACCGAAGTGGCCGTCATTGGCACCGTGGATGGGACGTATGTGAATGACGCCGCGGCGCTTCAACTCGCGGCGCACGTGCTCGATTGCGTGCAGTCCAAGCCAGGCTTGCCGATTGTCATGTTGGTGGACAGCGCTGGCCAAGAGCCCAATCGAACGGCCGAGATGCTCGGCCTGCCAGTCTATTTTGCTCATTTGCTTTCATGCCTGCAAGTCGCTCGCAATGCTGGTCACAAACTGATCACGGTCGCAACTGGCAAAGCCATCGGAGGTGCGTTCCTTTGCTACGGGATGTTTGCCGATTCGATTTACGCGTTGGATTCAGCAGAGCTTGGGTTGATGCCAGTCGAAGCCATGGCTGCGGTCACCAAGATTCCGGTTGCCACGCTTGAAGACCTTTCCAAACGTATGCCCGCGCTGGAATTCGGGGCAAAACCATTTGCTTTGCTGGGCGGTGTGCAGGAAGTCTGGCCGTCTAATGGCGCACTCTCGGACCTGCTGGCCAAGGCGATTGCCTCGTCCACAACCGAGGATGGTCGTGTACTTCTCGGCAAAGAACGCGGCGGGCGCACACTTGCTTACGACGTTCGTCAGCGCGTGCTCGCGGAATCCGCGAAGTGATCCGGCGGCATTCGCTCGTCTGGCTTCAATCCGGGTTTTCGCTCGGATTCCCAGATGCGGATGCATGGCGCGATGGCAGCAACGCATTTATCGTCTGCCGGACGAGACCCGGCGAGTCGCTATCGCTCGGGTATTGTGTGCCCGCGACCGATGGTGCAAAACCACCGCGACACGCAGTGGCTGCAAGCGCCGCGCAGATTGCGAAAATCACGCGTCCACCGGTCTGGGAACAAGCTGTAGAAACGCTAGGCTTCACAGTGCGGCTGATCGGAAGCCGGATGTGGGCGAGGCTGACTGGTAACCCGTATGGTCGTCCGGATTCGGACGTGGATCTTGTGGTGGATTTGGATTCACCCACTGCCGCCGATGCCGCCGTGGAATTTCTGACCCGAGCAGCCGCCGAATCGCCTGTGGCTATCGACGCAGAGCTTTCATTTCCAGACATCGGCGAGATTCATTGGAAAGAATGGCAATCAACCAGCCCACAATTACTCGTCAAATCCGTGGAAACCGCACGCTTGGTCGCTCGCGCCGATCTGCAATGATGAACGACGCGGATTCTCTCGCTGACATGGCGGTCAATGCGCTGATCGAAGAGCTCGATCTCTTTCCTAAACCGGGCCTTGTGAGTCCGGTGGACTGCGGGTCGCATAATGATATGGATTACGCGCTCCTGCGTCGATCCGCCGAAAGCTTGCGCGAACCGTTTCGTGAGATTGCGGCCGCACCGAATCCGAGTTTCGAATCACTCGTCGAGCTGGGCCTGAGTGCCGAACGCCGGATGATGGCCGCGACCGATGGAATCAATACGCACCGGGGTGCAATCTTTGCTCTTGGCCTGCTCGTTGCCGCCGCCGCAGCCGATCCCGAATCGCCGCGCCGCGCGGTGCAGTTGCGATGGAGCGATGCCCTGCTTCAACACTCCAAAGACGGAGTCAACGCGGATTCCCACGGAGCGCAGGTGCGGCGACAAAGTTCTGCGACGGGAGCGAGGGGCGAGGCCGCAGCCGGATTTCCCTCGGTCTTTGAGCTGGCGCTTCCGCGCTTTCGCGCATTGATCGATGCAGGCAAACCCCGCGAAGCAGCAGGAATCGAGACGCTCTTTTTGCTCATCGCGCACGTGGAGGATACAAACCTGTATCATCGGGGCGGCGCGGCCGGCGCGGCATTTGCCCGTCAGCGCGCGCGTGACTTCCTCGATGCAGGCGGCGTGAACGCACCCAATTGGAAATCGACCGCCATCGAAATCCACGGCGAGTTCGTTTCCCGCAATCTTTCGCCGGGCGGCGGAGCGGACCTGCTCGCAGCGACCATCTTTGCGTTCGAGCAGGGTCAGCAATTTTCCGCCGATTCTGCGAAGACCCGTTTGGCAACACCCATGGCATTGTAGGCTGCTGGATATCCGATATAGATGGTCATCTGGATGATGATCTCGGTGATCTCCTCTGGGGTCAGTAGGTTGCTCACGAGGGCCCCGCGGATGTGCCATTCGAGCTGCGGCAGGCTGGCGGACGTGATCAGCGAGGCGAGCGTGGCGATTTTGCGGGCACGCTGATCCAGTGAGTCGTTGGTGTACATGTCCGCGAATCCGTGCTCGACGACCAAGCGTGTCAACTCCGGCGCGGCTTCGCAGGCACGATTAAATCCTTCCTCTCCCAGATGCAGCTTTGCCAGAGGTTTTCCCTTCTCAAATTTTTCGCTCATGCCGCGAAGGATGGATCGTCAGTCTAAAAATGCGAGGTGCAATTCGCTTCTCGTCGATCTGGCGACGCTGCGTGTAGTGTGCCCAGACCGTGGCTGCTACGGGCAGATCCGCAAAACCAATTTTCTAACCATGTCTCATTTTTCAAAACTCGGGGTGCCCGAGGACCTCGTTCGCGGTCTCGAAGCACTTGGGATTTCCCAGCCGACTTCGATTCAGACGAGTGTGATTCCATTTCTCATTCGAGACGGAGGTGATCTCGTCGCTCAAGCGCAAACCGGAACCGGCAAAACGGCTGCGTTCGGGCTGCCATTACTTACGCGAATCGATCCGTCGAACCCGAAAGTTCAGGCCGTGGTGCTTGCGCCGACGCGTGAACTCGCCAAGCAGATCGGAAAGGCGTTGTTCCAATACACTAAATTCGCGCGCGAAAAAATCTTCATCGAAGTCACAGGCGGCGGAGATGTCATTGGAGTGCAGGTCGCACGGTTACGGCGTCCGACCCATATTGTGGTTGCCACGCCGGGACGGCTTTTCGATTTGCTCAAGCTCGGGGCCATCCGGCTTGATGCGGTGCGGCATCTGGTATTGGACGAGGCCGACGAAATGCTGAGCATGGGGTTTCGTGACGAGGTGACCCAGGTCGTCGCGCTCACTTCTGGGTCACGGCGCAGCACGTGGCTTTTTTCGGCGACCTTTCCGGATAAAATTAAACGCCTCATCACCGACTCGATGTCGGCTTCCCCGAAGATCATCAAGGTGGAAAAAGCGGATGTCGTGAACCGCAATATCTCCCATCGTTACGTGGTTGTCCCACGCGACGACAAGGACGACTGGGTGGCGGATTTTCTTCAAGCGCAGGACACGGAACGCGGGATGATTTTTTGCCGAACACGCGCCGGGGCGATCAAACTTGGCAGCGAATTGGAAAAGCGCGGGATCGCAATTAGCGTGCTTCAAGGGGATTTGAGCCAGCGGGATCGTGACAAAGTGATGCGGGCATTCAAAAAGGAACGCACCCGCTTTCTGATCGCGACCGACGTGGCCGCTCGGGGCATCGATGTCGAAGGGCTGTCATTTGTGATCCACCGCCAGCTCCCCGAAAAACTCCCCTACTACACGCACCGCGCCGGCCGCACTGCCCGTGCAGGAAAGAGCGGCGTATCGATCTGCCTCATCGAAACCAACGAGATGGACGCTATCACCGAGATGGAGCGCGAATTGGGCATCCATTTCGAGCCGCTTGGGCGGGACTGAGGCTTCAAGCGGACTTGGCCGCTCTGACCGCCTGCCGCTTCGGTAAAAGCTTTCCGCCCAACGGGCGTGAGGCGCCGATTTTTTCACCCTCGCGGCGAAGCCATTTCGGCAAATCATTTCGGCCAGCAGCGTCAAAATCTGCGCGTAACAATTCATCAATCGTGGCAAGCGAATCACCACGAACTTCGTTCAGATAGCGCCGCAAAACCTCAGCGAGTGTGTTGAGCGGAATGGCATGGGTTCGACCGAGAGTGGAATGAATCCAATCGCTGAACGCTAGAAACTCGCGGAATGGCGAGCCGTCACTTCCCCACAATGCCATGAGGGTGCGTGGGAAATTTCCACTGTTTCCCATGAGGTCCCAGAACCGCGCAAACCGTCGGATCCGCTGCATCGATTCAAAATCCACCAGCTTGGTGCGCAGGATTTCGTAGGGTGGATGATCCGAATACACCATACCCCACTCGGCGTCATGCCGGACAATCGGCGTTCCACGCAACCGCTTCAAAATTCCAACTTGGATTTCCTGCGGTCCGATGCGGACCAACCGATCGAACCCGTCTCCAAAGCTTTCGAGCGTTTCCCCGGGTAATCCGAATATCAAGTCTGCGTGCACATGCACGCCGGTTTGTTGGCGCAAAAATGTCAGGTTGTCCGCGAGGCGGTCGTAATTTTGGCGGCGGCTTATGAGCCCTGCAACCACGGGATTAAACGTCTGGATTCCCACCTCGAACTGTAATGCACCCGGCGGAAATTTAACGATCAACTCGCGCAGCGGATCCGGCAAACGATCGGGCACCATCTCAAAATGGACGAATAACCCTGGCTCATAACGATCGAGAAAAAATTGCAGGATCGCAGCGCTCGTCTTGAGATTGAGGTTGAACGTGCGGTCCACAAATTTGAACTGCCGCACCCCGCGCTTCAAGAGGTCATCAAGCGCTTCAAGAAACGGTTCCAATTCGAATTGGCGAACCGGAACATCCAACGACGAAAGGCAGAATTCGCAAGTAAACGGACACCCCCTCGACGCCTCGACGTAAACCACGCGGTGCGCCACATCGTCATCGTCGTATTCGTCATACGGAAGCACGATCTTGTCCAATACCGGCAGAGTGGCATGGATCAACTTCTTCGGAGGCGGCGCGCCATTCAACCACTGGCGGCAGAATTCAGCAAATGCGAGGTCGGCCTCTCCGGTGATAGTATAATCTGCGAGTTGGACGATGGGCTGTCCCTCGGATTCATGGCTGACCTCGGGGCCGCCAAGCACAATGCAGATTTCCGGTGCGATGCGTTTCAGCAATGAAACCAGTTCGAAAGATTCTTGAACGTTCCAAATGTAAACGCCGATGCCGATAATGTGTGGACGGTGTGCAACCAACTGCTCCACGATTTCCATTGGGCGCTGGTTGATGTCGAACTCATGAATCTCACACTGATCCCGGAGTTCTCCCATATTGGCTTGCAGATAACGCAAGCCGAATGCCGCATGGATGTAGCGGGCGTTGAGCGTCGTGAGGAGAATCATCTTAGTGCGAGAGCGCGTTTCGCCGGCCAGCGTCGCAGAAAACGAACTAACTTCCCGCTTTCAACAGCGGCGACGTGACACGAAGATACTCTAGCACTTTCGTCTCATCGCCCTTCGCGGCCCACACGACGCGCAGCAAATCTGCGGAGTGGATCGCGTGCGATTGCAGAAACCTCCGGTCTCCTCCACAGCCATACATGATGTCATGGCAAAGGCCTCCGCCCAAAAAGCACTGCGCTTTCTGGATGATCCGGGGAAGCCACTCGATACCTTCGATGGCATCTGTTTTTGCCGGCAGCTCATCTGCGCTCATTTCAGCCATGGTCGGTTTCCGCATTTGTTCATGCAGGAAGTAATCGCGTCGAACCGCAGCGACCAACAAGAATGTGTCCCAGCCCGGATCGCCCGCTTTCAGATAGTCTTCAACATAGTCAAAAACATGAATCGGTTTGAGCCCGATCTCGGAAAGTTTGATTACCTCGTCTTCGGAAAAAAATCCTGAGACCTCGCGGTTGCCACTCCGATACAATTCGATCGCCTTGTCGTAGATCGACCTCAGCTCATTTGTCCATGTGTATGCGTTCATCCCGCAGTGTCAACTCGCTCGGTCTGGATTGCAACCTCGCGCGTCAGGAAACATCCATCGCGGCAAGGTATCGCTCCGCATCAATCGCAGCCATGCAGCCCATGCCAGCGGCGGTGATGGCCTGACGGTAAACCGAGTCCGCACAATCTCCGGCCACAAAAACGCCGGGGACATTCGTCCGGCTGCCCTCGTATTGCCGGACATATCCGCTGTCATGCAGATCAATCTGACCGGCAAAAACCTCAGTATTTGGAACATGGCCAATGGCGACAAAAACGCCGGCGCAATCCAAAGTGGACGCCGCTCCCGTGTTCACGTCCTTGATCCGCACGCCCGTTACAGCGTCCGATCCCAACACCTCTTCCACGACGGAGTTCCACACGGGCTTGACCTTCGGGTTGGCGAGCAACCGGTCGGCCATGATTTTTGATGCTCTCAGGGAATCCCGGCGATGCACCAGATAAACCGTGCTTCCGAACCGGGTGAGATACATCGCCTCTTCACAGGCAGAGTCCCCACCGCCGACCACGACCAGCGGCTGATTTCTAAACATCGGAAGTGCACCATCGCAGGTCGCACAATACGTGACGCCCTTGTTTTCGAGCACCTGCTCACCCGGCACGCCCAGATGCCGATGGCGGGCACCCGTTGCGATGATCAACGTGCGCGTCAGGATTTCCGAGGTGCCATCCACCGTGATCTGAAACGGCTGCTGAGACAAATCCACGTCCGTCACTTTGGTCAGGTATTTTACCTCAGTTCCAAAACGCTCGGCTTGGCCCTGCATCTCGGACATCAGGGCAAAACCATCAACACCCTGCTTAAACCCCGGGAAGTTCTCAACGACGGTGGTGGTAGTTAGCAGGCCGCCCGGCTGCATGCCGGTGATCAATAGCGGATTGAGGCTCGCACGGCCGCAGTAGATTGCCGCAGTCCATCCGGCGCATCCGGATCCAATGATAGTAACGTCTCTGACCATAATAGGAAAAGTTTGGAGCATCACAGTATATGCGTCAACCCGAATATACCGCTTGACGTATATTCAACTTGCCGCATAGTTGGAGCCGGATGGAGTTGGTTCAAATTTATCGTTGTTTGTGCGACACGACGCGGTTGCGGATTTTGAATCTGCTCGGTTGTCGGCCGCTCTGCGTCTGTCATTTGCAGGAGATATTGGAACTCCCGCAAACGAAAGTATCCCAGCATCTGGCCTACCTGCGCAAGCATGGGATGGTGGAATGTCAGCGATCCGGGACTTGGATGGTATATCGTTTACCAGCGCAGGTTCCCGATGTTCTTACGCGCCACCTCCAATGTCTTCAGGATTGTGCGCAGACGGATCCCCGGATGAAAGCGGACCGGAAGGCTTTGGCAGAAATGAAGATCGGCATGCAGGCACTGGGCTGCGGTGCCCCGAAATGAGAGAGCGTGATCTATGGAAGCATTAGCGAAAGTTCAAGTTTACGATCCCCCGATGTGCTGCTCGAGCGGCGTGTGCGGCACCGAGATTGATCAAGCGCTCGTGTCGTTCGCGGGATTTCTAGATCAAATGAAGTCCAAGGGCGCGGTGGTCGAGCGATTTAACCTCGCGCAGCAACCGCTCGCATTTATTCAGAACCCGAAGGTGAAAGTATTTTTGGATTCTGACGGCGCAGAGGGACTCCCGCTCATTTTTGTGAATGGGCAACAGGTGATGTCTGGCGTGTATCCTGATCAGGAAGATCGGTTGAAATTGGCCCGGCTGATTTTTGGCCAGTCCCCGGAGGGCAAGTAATGTCTGCCGACTTCGAGTCCTTCCCGGCGTTGCTGGATGACGCTCCGCGTCACCTGTTTTTTACCGGGAAGGGCGGGGTCGGAAAAACATCGATGGCCTGCGCCACAGCGGTGGCCTTGGCAGATCGTGGTCAGACGGTTTTGCTGATCAGCACCGACCCGGCATCCAACCTCGACGAGGTCCTTGAGACACCATTGTCCGGCAGTGCGACTCCGGTTCAGGCGGTGCCTGGGTTATCAGCGTTGAATATCGATCCCTCTGCGGCAGCGGCCCGTTACCGGGCGCGGCTGATCGACCCATTGCTCGGCGCGCTCCCCGATGCGGTGCTCCGAACCATGGAGGAGCAACTCTCTGGTGCGTGCACCACCGAGATTGCAGCATTCGACGAGTTCACGGCGTTTCTTGCCGATCCCGCTGGCACCATCGAGTTTGATCACATCGTTTTTGACACCGCCCCCACGGGACACACGATTCGGCTGCTTCAACTGCCCAAAGCATGGACAGGATTTCTCGATAGCAACACGTCAGGAACATCGTGTTTGGGTCCGCTTGCGGGACTCGAAAAGCAACGCAGTGCATACTCCGCCGCCCTTGCCACGCTCGCAGATCCGACCGCCACCCGGCTTGCGCTGGTGACGCGTCCGGAGGCGTCCGCGCTGGCCGAAGCTGCCCGGACATCCCGTGAACTTGGCGCATTGGGAATCCAAAACCAACTGCTCATTGTCAACGGCTATTTCCATTCCACGGTGCCGGGGGATGCGCTGGGTGAGGCCGTCGAGGAGCACATGCGGCAGGCGATGGGTGGTGCGGAGCAGTTTCTTGCATCCTTGCCTGTGATTCGGGTGCCTCTGCGGGCGGGCAATGTGCTCGGGCCGGAACGTCTGCGCCAGTTAGTTGGCGGCGCAGGGACGGAGTTCCCGGCGATTACGCCCGATGCCGATGATGTCGTGGACGCGTTCACATCCATGGAGGCGTTGATCACGCAGCTTGAGTTGGCGGGCCATGGAGTCATCCTCACCATGGGGAAGGGCGGAGTGGGAAAAACCACCATCGCCACGAACATCGCCGTCGGCTTGGCGGAGCGCGGACATCCGGTCACGCTTTCCACGACAGATCCCGCTTCACATCTGAATCTTTCCCTCGGCGATGGGATTCCGGGGCTGGTCGTCGAGCGGATCGATCCAGAAATCGAGTCTGCACGGTATCAGAAGATGGTCGTTGCGGAACAAGGTGCGCAGCTTGACGCGGCAAGCCTTGCTTTGCTCAAAGAAGATTTGCAATCACCCTGCACTGAGGAAATAGCGGTTTTCCGGGCTTTCGCTCGCACGGTGGCAAAGGGAAGTGATCGGTTCGTGGTTCTGGATACTGCGCCGACCGGGCACACGCTTCTATTGCTCGACGCTTCCGAGGCTTACCATCGTGAGCTTGGTCGACAGGCTGGCAGCTCCGGCCAGAACGAAGCCGTCCGACAGCTCTTGCCTCGCTTGCGCGATCCTGAGTTTACCAAAGTCATACTAGTCACTTTGGCCGAGGCCACCCCCGTGCATGAGGCCGCGGCACTACAAGCTGATCTCAGGCGTGCCCAGATCGAACCTTTTGCCTGGGTCGTCAACCAATCCTTTGCCGACATCCCGACGTCAGACCCACTTCTCGTCGCACGCGGAAACTCTGAGACCCGCTACTTAAGAGAGGTTCTCAGTCAGCATGCCGCCTATGCTGTCCGCATCCCGTGGACTGCGCATCCGCTTGAATCCCCATTAGCAATCGCTCACAATCCCAACGTATGACAACCTACCTCTACGAAACCATCCCATCCAACGAATGCGACGAGCCGAAACACTACGAGATCAAGCAATCCATGACGGAATCCGCACTCACGCTTCATCCCGAGACCGGCGAGCCGATCCGCCGAGTGATTTTAGGTGGCTACGGATTAGTCAAAAGGGCGGGCGCTGCTGCCAGCACGGGATCCTCGTGTGGCTGCGGCACATCCGGCTGCTGCTAGATCCGTGGCTTCAGCTGCTGGTATTGAGCCCAATCGCCCATGATGGCTCGGGAGGCCATTGGATTCACTTGACATCGGCGCTACCCACAACGACAAATCTCTAGTGAATACTGAAAGCGAATCCTCCGCTGGCATTAGTCGCCGGCGTTTCATAAAACTCACTGCTCTCACTGGTTCGACGCTCGCCTCAGGACATCTCCTCGGTATTTTAGCACCTCGCAGTGCAAAGGCTCTCTCCGCATTACCCACCGTGCGCTTCGCGATCATCGGTGACTTCGGCGAGACTCTTCGTGATCAAGAATTCCCCGTTGATCGCCTCGGAGCGATGATTCGCTCGTGGAACCCAGACTTCGTCGTATCCGTTGGTGACGACAACTACATCCTCGGTGAGGCATCGACGATCGACACCAACATCGGCAAAAACTTTACTAGCTTCATCTACCCGAAAGGCACCGGCTACCCGGAATACTACCCGTATCCGCGCGACGCCCCGCCTTACAATCGGTTCTTCTCGGCGCTGGGCAATCACGACTACGGAGACGTCGGTGACGACTTCCCGCCGACCACAGCAAAGATCGCTCTCAGCAAGCCCTACGTCGACTACCTCGCGAATTCCTTGCTCGGTTCGCAGGCTCCCTACACCACGGTCAACTTCGCTTCGAACGCCGTTGGCCAAACCTACGATACCGATAAGGATGGTCTCGTTTGCGGCACATATGCCCCGTTCACCGAAGCGACGAACATTCGATTTTATGATGTTCGACTAGGTACGGCCACCGGGCCGAGTTCGGTTCATCTTTTCATCTTTGATAGCAACAAGCCGACTCCGTACGGACGCTACTGGCGGGACCAGACGATCTCGAATAAGTCGAACAACTGCTCCGAAACGGTGAAAGCCACCCAAGGCGCATGGCTCCAGCAACGCCTTGCTGCTTCGACTGCACGGTGGAAGATTGTGTTGTTTCACCATCCGCCCTACTACTCCGCCACGGGTGCCCGTGACGCGCAGTATGAGACGATGCGCTGGCCGTTCCAGCAATGGGGTGCGTCCGCGGTGATCACGGGCCACGTCCACAACTACGAACGGCTGTCCATGCCCGACGCAGACACGGCAAACCAACCCAACTACTCGCTGCCCCGAATCCCGTATATGGTCAATGGTGCCGGCGGTTTTGTGCCCGAGCAGGGCTTCGATCCAAATTTCGTCATCCCGGGCAGCATAGCCCGCGTGGAAAACTATGGTGCTCAATTCGTCAGTGCGAACGATGACTCGATCTCGTTCCTCTATTTTGACATTGATGGCGTGCTCCGCGATTCCCTCACGCTCTGGAACGACGCCAACTCCGCGCCCAAGGATGTTCAATTCGGCGCCGAGGAATTCGTATTCGCCACAAACGGGAACACCGCTATCCTCACTGTCGTTCGGCAGGGGGATCTTTCGCAGCCACTGACCGTTCATTTTACCACGATGGACGGCACGGCCAAGCAGGGCGTGGACTACGTCGCAACGGCGGGCACGGCCTCGTTTGCTGCATTCCAGAATACTGCAGCCATTTCGATCCCGCTCATTCAGCCGGTGTATCCTCCGAACACCCCAACACCAACCAGCCTCGCGTTCACCGTCCTCCTTAGCGCCCCGAACGACAACACATCGCTCGGCTTTTTTAAGTCGGCGACTGTCCTTCTCCAGAACGATGTCCAGACACCGCTCAACGATCTCGACTCGTTCATCAAGCAGTCATATTTCGACATTCTCAACCGCCCCGTCACCTCGTCCGAGATCACGACTGCGCGCGAGTGGATCGGTTTTGGCTCCACCAATCCAGCCGAGCAGGACCTTGCCTTCCTGAGTTTCTTCCGTCGCGCGGAGTGGATCGCTTACCTTCTGACCTCAGGGTTCAGCGGCAATCCTTCGACGACGCTCCCGGTCATTAATGCGGCACTCATCTTCTCGCTGATCAATCTCAGCGAGTTGTTCAATATCTTCGATCCGGGTGAGGCCGTCCCTCCCACCTACCAAGATCTCAATTTTTGGACTACGCGGTGGATCGATCAATCAAGCACGCTGACTACTGACCAACTGATCACTCAGACTTCGGATGGCTTCAACCAGAACATCGTCGATTTCCTCTTGAACTACATTAAGTCGAAGTTCACGACCCAAGAGCATGGAGGGGATCCTCTCCTCGTTGATGCTGCTTTCATCGCGGGAGTTTACCTCGTTTTTGTTCTTCCCATTGGAAAGCTGCCAACCGCTGAAGACATCGCCTACTGGCTGCCAATCGTGGCTCTGCCCGGCGGTCGCTACACCCTGCTCGGTCGCATTTCGGTAGAGAGCTTCGAGCAGCCGCCGGTCTCCGGAATGACCGCCTTTAATCTGGCAGGCAGTTCGACCGACCTCACGCTCGGCAACCAGCTGCTCGCGCTCGCGGCGATCGTGGTGGCTGGACTTACCCGCACTCAGCCGACGTTCAACGAGTTCTACTACCAGCGTTGGCAACCGATTCGCTACTCAAACAACGTCCCGGTTGCCTTCACGGACCTCATTTATAACACGCTGATCTCTCCGGAATACGCCGCCCGCTTTGCCGTGTCTCCCTCGCCGGCTCCCGTCATTCCTGTTTCTTTGCAGAGCTCGTCGTATCCTGCTCTAGCGCCCACTCCGAGCGCCGAAGAGCAGGAGATCGCCGCGTTGCAACTTCGAGCGCTAGAGATCCAAAAAAACGTCAAAAACCCGACTATCCGAAATCGCCAACTTCGCCAGATCCGGCAGAAAATTCGCCGAATCCAAGCGCGGAGCAGTGTATCCAGCTTCTTAACGTCCGGTCAGTGATATCCACGTAGCCTAGCCTTCAGGGCAAGGTATGTGCTGGTTTTGCCGCGCCATTCGCGCAATCCCGTTATGTTGCGGCGAATGGTGGCCAAACCGGATCAGCCACCGCCAACGAAACGGAGTCGTAGATTGGAAAAACTTTGGACAGGCCGGCAGTTTCAAAAACTGACCTTGTAGAGTCTCCGAGTCCAGTGACGCCGATACGACCGCCGAGCTTTGAAAGCGTCTGCGTCGGGATGATCAGGGCGCGAATGCCCATACTGGCAAGAAAGCTGATGCCAAGGAAGTCGATGAGAATGGAGCGGCAACCCGCATCGATTTGACGATTGACGCATGCCTCCAGTACTGGCGCTCCGGCGTAGTCCAGCCGCCCATCAAGCGTCAGAATAACAACGTTTCCTTGCTGTGCTTCTGAAATAGTCATCAGGGAACCCTAGCGGGGATTAGTTTCGGAAACAGGAAAAACTATTCACCGCTCGAGAAGAGTGGCAAATCCCGTCACTGCTCTTTTCGGTATTCAACGGTTCCTCGCCCCCTCAGCGGGACGGAAGTGAAAATCGAAGTGCCCTCGTCTTGGACCGTGATCGTGACGTCGGTGTCCTCGTGCTCGCTAGTGACGACGACCGACTCGATATACTGGCCAATAAAGGTCGATGATGGCTCGTCAAAGTTCCGCTCTTGATCGATGCCGCTGGCATTCCATTTGACTCGGATTTGCACGTCGTCTTGGCGGTTTCCCAGCACCATGAATCCGATATTCTTGTCCGGAGGCCCTTTCCAACCAAGGTCCGTGCGTTTTGAGCCGACCAGATAGAATTTGCCGTCAACGATCGTATAGGCCGAGGAACTGGCAGTCACTCCGTTCGGGCCGGGCTTGAATTTTACGTCGATCATCCCAACGGGCGGATGGGTGGGTTCGAACTTGAAGCCACGCATGATGATTGTGTGTTGAAAATCTGCGGGCAATGGAGCCAGCGCGATCTGATCGATCTCGGCCGGATTGGCGAGGACCATTTCTTGCACGCGTCTTGCTTGGGCCTTGTCGCTATCACTCATGCCGACTTGGTAAATCATGAACTCCAAAGCGGCTGCGTCTTTCTGTTCGAGGGCGGCTCGGAACGCGGCAGTAAATCCCTCGGGCGTTGTCGTGGCGGTCGCCGATGCCGCGAATACTGCGAGCAGATGAAATGTCAAAAGGAACAGCGTGGCTTTCATGTTGGTGTGCGGATTTTTGATTGGTGACGTCGACGCATTCGATTTGTCCGATTTGCCATCAAAACGCCAGACTCAAGTTCCGCAGAAGGTCCGGTACGGAGCGGCGTCTTTTGGAGCAGGGAGTTGATATGCGGCTAGGTCGTCAGACTCATGAAATGGACTCCTCAGGACTTCGAGAAGCTTCTCGACGAGAGAAAAATCCTGAAACTCTCCGGCGGATGTGAGCGCTTCCTCGACAAGGTGGTTCCGCGGAATAACCAGAGGATTTGACCTGCGCATGAGTGTCCGAGACTCCTCAGCCGACTGCGGCTGATTGCCGAGGCGATGGACCCATCGCGTGTGCCAAGCCATGATGGATGGATCGTGTGGGAGTGGAGACGATGGATCCAAACTCCGGAATGTATTTGTGAAGTCCTGCTTGTTCGTTGCCATCCATTGCAAAAGCTCTTCGATAAGCGAGAGGTCGTCGGGCTCTTCGGTGAATAACCCGAGTTTTGCACGCATCCCGTCCAACCAAGATCGATTGAACTGATCGTAGAATGCTGCGAGCGAAGCCGTGGCCAGTTCGATGGAAACATTCTCGTTTGCATCGATTTGCGGCAATAGCGACTCTGCAAATCGAGCGAGGTTCCAATGGGCGATCTTTGCTTGATTGCCGTAGGCGTAACGCCCATTGCGGTCGATCGAGCTGAAAACCGTATTGGGGTCGTAGGCGTCGATGAACGCACACGGTCCGTAGTCGATGGTTTCGCCAGAAAGTGCCATGTTGTCTGTGTTCATGACGCCGTGGACGAATCCAACAAGCATCCACTGTGCGGTCAACGATGCTTGTCGGCTGATGACCGCGTCTAAAAGCGCAATAGCCCGGTTGCCAGTGTCAGGGCGCTCCGGAAAATGCCGGCGAAGCGTGTAATCGATCAGTGCGATCAAAGGTTCGCGATCCGCAAGCGATGCCGCAAACTCAAAAGTCCCAACGCGAATGTGGCTGGCCGCGACCCGAGTGAGTACGGCACCAGGCAGCGCGGACTCCCGATAAACCATCTCGCCCGTCGAGCAAACCGCAAGGCTCCGAGTGGTGGGGATCCCGAGGGCGTGGATGGCCTCGCTGATGATAACCTCGCGAAGCATCGGACCGAGTGCAGCGCGACCGTCGCCTCGCCGCGAATATCTTGTCGGCCCCTGGCCCTTGAGTTGCACGTCCAAGCGGGTGCCGCTTGGTGTGACTTGCTCGCCAAGCAAAATCGCGCGGCCGTCGCCCAGCATCGTGAAGTTTCCGAACTGATGACCCGCATAGGCCTGCGCAATCGGCTCTGCGCCGTGCGGAATCGTGTGGCCGGAGAGCACACTCGCCGCTTCGGGTGTGGCAAAAGCGTCTGGATCTAGACCCATTTCTGTCGCCAGCGATCTGTTAAAAAAGGCGATCTGCGGATTCTGAAACTTCGCTGGAGTTGTGCGCGAATAAAACACCTCGGGAAGTCGCAGATACGTGTTGTCGAAACGCCATCCGGCCTCTTGCGACGCCGCGCCGGGAAATGGGTGTGTAGTTTCAGACATCGGAGGGATTGGATTTATCGGATGGTCACGGGCGTGCCCTTCCGGACCATAGAATAAAATTTCGCGGCATCCCAGTTCGACAGGCGAATACATCCGTGGCTTCCCGAGCGGCCAATCGTATCGGGCGATGTGGTGCCGTGAATCCCGACGCCCGGGCGGTTTAACCCGGCCCAGAGGATTCCAACGGGACTATTCGGGCCAGGAGAGAGCATGTAGAAGTTAGCGGTCCGCTCGCCGCGCTTTAATACGCCCTCGTCGTAGCGATACCATGGCCATGGCACCGCGCGTGTAATTTTCCATTCGCCTACAGGAGCCGGGTGTTCCTCAGAGCCCGGCGTGATCGGGAATGCCGCAATCGTACGGCCGTTCTCAACGATCTCAAGCATGCGCAGTCGTGTATCCACAAGCACTGCCCGCCCTGCCGCAGCGGATGCGCTAAGCGGTGTGTAGCTGGCAGGAAATTGATCCACTCGAAATGGACCGCGGACATTGGGGACTTTGACCAGCGAGCCCGGAGCGAGCAAATCGATCTCAACGCCCGGATTCAGCTTGGCAAGAAATCCCTGCGTCGTGTGATAGCGCTCGCTGATTAACTCGCTGAGGCTGGTATACGGTTGGCTCTTTTGCTTGGCGAGATCTGCGACCTCGACCGCCATGACGCCGATCATTTTCAGATCCTCGGCTGTGATTGTGTAGGTGGTGTAAGGTTCGATGATGCTCACATCGGGCTTGGTCGTTTCCGGCAGATTCTGCGCCCGGTTGTAAAGCGCAAGCGCCTTCGATGTGAACTCGCCCGAATCGCCGTCCACCACTCCGGGGCCAAAGTTCTGTGAATCGAGAAAGATCTGTGTTTGCACGGCTCGATCTCCGGCGAAGGGTCCAAATGACACACCGGCATCGCGCGTCGCGCAGCCGCTCAATAGCGCAACGACACCGACCGCCACGGCAGCCGACGAACGCGAAAGGGAAAACGTTCGAGGAGAGGTGATAGTCATAAGTTAACAGCGAAAGTGAGCGGTGAGTTCCTTTTTCGATCAAGATCCAAAAGTCCGAAACCCGAAACCGAGCAGCACCGAAATCCCGATGCACCACGGGATCACCCCAAGCGAGAGAGCGAGCGCGAGGTGCCACTTCGGAATGCCAAGCGCAATTCCGGCCAAAGCACCGATTTGGGGGCCGATCGTGATTGGTGCCAGCAGGCCGATCGCGGGCAAGCCATAACGGTGCACCGCACGATGGAACCATTGGTTTTTTGACGGATCGAGTTGCTTCTGAAACCGCTTTATCAGTGCCGCTCTCACGGGTTCACCAAGCAGCGCGATGAGCAATCCGCCGAGCGAATACCCGATCCAGGCGACGACAGCAGCCACCCACAACGGGGCTCCCGCCGCGGCTGATGCGGGGATCGCGCTGATGAAGTAAAAAAAGCCGAGGCTTAGCGCAATGAAAAGTGCGGGCATTACGATCAACCGGCGTCACGAACGTGCGTGGCACGCGTCATGCGACATGCACGGGGGGAAGATTCCAGATTTCCTTTGCGTATTCCGCGATGGTGCGGTCGCTCGAGAACTTCCCGACACGCGCCGTATTCAAGATGGCCATTTTTGCCCAGCGCGCCTTATCGCGAAACGCAATGTCCACTTCCTTCTGGCAGTCGCTGTACGCTTGGAAATCCGCGAGCACCAAAAATGGATCACTGTAAATGAGGTTGTCCCGGAGCATGTTCAGCACGCCTGATGGTTCATCCGGGGTGAAATAATTCGACCCGACCCAATCCACGACAGCGCGGAGTTCCTCGTTGGCGCGGTAGACTTCTTGAGGATGATATCCTTTTTCCCAGAGGGCATGCACATCATCAACGGTGAGCCCGAAAATGAAGATATTTTCTGCTCCGACTTCTTCCAATATTTCGACGTTCGCTCCGTCGAGTGTGCCGATCGTCAGCGATCCGTTGAGCGCAAGTTTCATGTTGCCCGTTCCCGAGGCTTCCTTGCCGGCCGTCGAGATTTGCTCGGAAAGATCGGAGGCTGGGACGATGCGCTGGGCAAGCGATACGCGGTAGTTCGGCAGGAATGCGACCTTCAACTTGTCATTGATGCGTTTGTCCGAATTGATCAGCGATCCCACGGCGTTGATCGCTTTGATGATACACTTTGCCATGTCGTATCCGGGGGCCGCCTTGGCAGCAAAAATGAATACCCGCGGCACAAGGTCTAGGTCCGGCTGCTGAAGCAGGCGGCGATACAGCGCGAGGATGTGAAGCAGGTTGAGGTGTTGCCGCTTGTATTCGTGCAGCCGCTTGATCTGCACATCGAAAAGGGCGTCGGGATTTACGTCGATATCGCATTCGCGTTTGATGATCTTTGCGAGGTCGACTTTGTTTGCTCGCTTCACAGCCATGAAGTCGGCTTGGAATTGTGGGTCGTCCGCATACGCCTCCAGTCCGCGAAGTTTGTCGAGGTCGCGCTCCCATCCGTGCCCGATTTTTGACGTGATCAGGGCGCTGAGCCGTGGGTTGCAGGCGAGTAGCCAGCGACGTGGCGTGATGCCGTTGGTCTTATTGTTGAACTTTCCTGGATAGAGCTCGTCAAATTCTGGAAACAGGTTGGCTTTGAGAAGCTGTGTGTGGAGCGCGGCGACTCCATTCACCGAGTGACTGCCGACGACCGAGAGGTGCGCCATTCGGACCATTTGCGTGCCGCCCTCTTCGATGAGCGAGAGCGTCCGCATTTTACCGGTGTCGCCGGGCCATTTTTCTTCCACGAGGTCGAGAAACTTCTCGTTGATTTGGAAAATGATCTGCATGTGCCGGGGCAGCAGCTTCTGAAAGAGGCCAACGCTCCATTTTTCAAGTGCCTCGGGAAGAAGCGTGTGGTTCGTGTATGCCAGAGTGAGCGTCACAATCGACCACGCCGTATCCCAGTCTTTTTCGTATTTGTCGATGAGCAGTCGCATCAACTCGGGGATGGCCAGTGCGGGATGTGTGTCGTTGAGCTGGATCGCCACTTTCTCCGGGAACGCATCCCATCCTTCGTTGTTCTTGAAATACCGGCGGATGATGTCCTGTAGCGAACAGGCCACGAGGAAGTACTGCTGGAGCATCCGGAGCTCTTTGCCGCTCTCGGTTTTGTCGTTCGGATAAAGAACCTTCGAAATCGTCTCGCTACGATTTTTCTCGCTGACCGCCTCGTCGTATCCGCCCCGATTGAAGGCATCAAAGTCAAACTCCTCGGATGCGCGCGACTCCCAGAGGCGGAGGAAATTCACGGTTTCGGTGCCGTATCCGGGGATCGGGATATCAAACGGGACGCCAATGAGCTTTTTGGCTCCGACCCAGCGCGGAATGTAATTTCCGCGGTCGTCGAATACGTTTTCCACATGACCGAACACCGATACCTCGCAGGCGTGCTCGGGACGCATGATTTCCCACGGGGTGCCGTATTTCATCCACGCGTCCGGGAGTTCCACTTGATAGCCCTTGCGGAACTCCTGTTTGAACAAACCGTATTGATAGTGAATGCCGTATCCGACAGCTGGCAGGTCGAGCGTGGCAAGCGAGTCCAAGAAACAAGCGGCAAGCCGACCCAGTCCGCCGTTACCGAGCCCCATGTCGTATTCCTCATGTCGGATATCGTCCATGTCGAGGCCGAGGTGCTCAAGCGCGGATTCAAGGTCTTTCATTACTCCAGCGCTGTAAACGCTATTGGTAAAAAGCCGACCCATCAGAAACTCCAGCGAGAAGTAGTAAACGCGTTTCACGTTGTTTTTGTGATGCACCGTCTGGGTTTTGATCATCCGCTCGATGATGATACTCTGGATCGCCTTTGCCGTCGCAATCCACCAATCCCGAGACGTGGCCGTGTAGCGATCTCTTGCGAGGCTGAATGTCAGCTGATTCAGGATAAATGTTTCAATGTTCGCTGTCGCTTTGGTGGATTCGCTCATAAAATTCGATTGGGAAGATAATGGTGCTAGATTGGTGGTCGGACTGGGAGCAAATTCCGCGCCATGACAGGATTGTAACGATGGTGATCCTGGGACTCGTGGGGCGGATTGTCCGTCTAGTTTGCCGATTTGGCGTCTACTCGATGAACCCCCAACGCTTGGTTAGCGGCCAGAAGACGACGAATCCCTTGCCCGTCACATTCTGGGCCGACACCGAACCAAAATACCGGCTATCACTCGAGTTATAGCTGTTATCGCCGAGGGCAAAATAACTGCCCTTCGGCACGCGGTAAACGGCCGACGGCGAGGTCAGAAAGTTAAACATCGGATTTCCATTGGAGTACCCTCGGTAGCCGTTCTTTTCCGACATGATGCGGTCGAACATCCTACCTTGGGCGGGTGTGCCATTGATGAAAAGCTTTGGCGGATCGATACGCAATTCGTCGCCTCCGCTCCCAGCGATACGTTTTATGTAATGTTGAGAGGAGACACCGGGTGGCAGGGTGCGTTGGATCAGCTCGATACCCGTGGTGCGGAATATGAATACGTCCTGCACCTTCGGCGCGGCAAAGTGATACGCGAGCTTATTCACGAGTAGGAAGTCGCCGTTATCGACAAATCCGCGGACGATCGGTTGTCCTTCCTTCAGGATTCGACCCTCTTGGATGTTGAAGTCTCTGCGCACCGTATCCACCCCGGCAAACACCGTGTATTTCTCATTCTCACAAATGATGTCAGTATAGGTGAAGTAGTTCAAATACGAGCGACTGCGGAGTTCGAGAACGACATCGTCCCGCTTCGCCACGAGATCGAACCACGACCTGCCATTCACAACAAAATCGTATACCCGAATGATCGGGTTAGGCATCGGATCATCGGATCGGACGCCGACGATGCCGTTCAGGGTCGGCTGCATGGAACCAGTTGGAATCTTGAACGGCTCGACCAGATAAGCGCGGACTCCCGCGGCAATGATGATGGCGACCAAGATGACTTCGCAGTTTTCCCGCCATCCCGAATGCGGCATCGGCGGGATCGTTCGGCCAATCACTTTCTCCAAATTGGCGGATCGCTCGCGCACGGCATCCGGTTTTTTGTCCTTGATCGCTTGGCGCAGGGCATCGACGGCTGCTTCCGCATCGGCCAACTGGCCAGGTTTCAGCCGATCGGACTGGTAGCGCAGGAGTCGATTCGCTCCGTCCACCATCGCACGCGCTTCTTTAATAAATCTGGGTTTGAAAAACATCGTCAATGAATCATGCAGTCTCGCTCAAGCCACAACGGGGTGACGCCGCGAATGCGTAGCAGTTACATCGGACACCCGACGAACCCAAGGAAATTGCGTGGAATCTGCGGAGAATTTTGGTTTTCACCGTTCGTGTTCGATGCCACGTTTGGGAAGCGATGGTTATGCAGTGGGAAATGTTGAACGGCTGGGCCGGTGAGGAAATCGAGCACGTGCTTGGCTCATTACCCACTGAAATCCGAGATGCCTCCCGCGAACTCGTCATTTTTGTCGAGGACATCCCATCCGCCGAAGATCGGGAATGTGGAGTCGGTACCGACTGGCTCGGGATATTCGAGGGAGCGACCGTGCGCGACACGCATACGACGCACCCCCCACGCATTCGGATCTGGACCGGTAACCTTTGGCGATTTAGCGGAGCGAATGAAGCGCGCTTCCGCGCCGAGGTGCGGGTGACGATTTTTCATGAGATCGGGCACTTTTTGGGGCTCGATGAGGAGTCTGTTGCGAGATTGGGTCTGGCATGAGAAAACCCCGGGGGGGGTGTCGGCTCTGCGGATTCATTTTCTGCATGAAAGTCACGTTTCTAAAGAGTTCCGCCTTGATTCATGCTGCATCCGAACTACTTTCTCCGTCATGAATACGCAGAGCCCAGTTGCATATGACTCGAAGGTAGAAGGAAACGTGATCTTCACGCAGGTAGATGCGGCAATCAACTGGATGCGTAGTAACTCGTTGTGGCCCATGCCTATGGGTCTTGCATGCTGCGCGATTGAGCTCATGGCGGCATCCTCGTCGCGTTTTGATATCTCCCGTTTCGGTGCGGAGGTCATGCGATTTTCTCCACGACAATCTGACGTGATGATCGTCGCGGGCACTGTCACCTACAAAATGGCACTGGCGGTAAAACGGATTTACGACCAAATGGCTGAGCCCAAATGGGTCATCGCAATGGGAGCTTGCGCCTCAAGCGGTGGGATGTATCGAAGTTACTCGGTATTGCAGGGAATCGACCACTTGATTCCGGTCGATGTGTATGTCTCGGGCTGCCCTCCCCGCCCGGAAGCTCTGCTCGACGGGTTGATGAAACTCCAACAAAAAATTATGGGCGAGCACGCGATTGAGGATCAGAAACGCGTCCTCATCGAGTCCCTCTAATCCACGCCCCCGCAGAAGCGGAAACCACCTATGACCATTCCAGAAACAGAGGGAAAAATCCGGGAAAAATTCTCGGATGCCGTTCTCAGCAGAAACGACTTCCGCGGAGAACTCAGCTTGGAAATCAGGCCGTCCGCGATTCGTGACGTGTCCCTATTTTGCCGCGACCTGCTCGGGTTCGATTACCTCCTCGATATCACGAGCATTGATCAATTTGACACGGAGCCCCGATGGGAGGTGGTCTATGAACTTTACTCGATGGACCGTTCGCAGCATCTCCGGCTGCGGATTCGCATGAATGAAGATGACTGCGAGGCCGACACCGTGTCGGACATCTGGGCGACGGCTGATTGGCACGAGCGTGAAATCTACGACATGATGGGGATTCGTTTCCGCAATCACCCCGACCTCCGGCGCATTCTCATGTGGGACGGGTATCCGTATTTCCCTTTGCGTAAAGACTTCCCGCTTGAGGGCAAACCCAGTGACGTTCCGGACGTTGCCTTCACCGAGGTTGCTCCCTTAGCAGGTGGCCCGTTCGTCACGGCGCCCACGACCGGAAATACCCAGGTTCGAGAGCCGCGTGCGCGACATGCGGGAGAACTCCCTGTTACTGAAAAATTTATTGCTGAGCCTTGATCGCTGACTCCACCGAACTGGAGGAGTTTGTTGACCGGATTTCTGAGTTGCCGGTGCTGGCACTCGATACCGAGGCGGACAGTCTCCATTGTTACTTTGAAAAACTCTGTCTGATCCAAGTCAGCACGCCGTCGGAGCATGTGTTGATCGATCCGCTGGCAGGGATTCCGATTCAGCCGTTTCTGGATGCACTCGACGACAAGCGGGTGATTTTTCATGGAGCGGATTACGATCTCAGGCTGTTTCATCGGAGCCATCGGTTTGAGCCGAAGGAAATCTTCGACACCATGATCGCCGCCCGTCTTTGTGGGATGGAACAGCTGGGGCTCGCGGCGTTGGTCGAGAAATTCTTTGGCGTCACGTTGTGCAAAGCGTCACAAAAGGCAAACTGGGCCATTCGTCCCTTGCCGGAGCAAATGGTCGATTACGCAATCAACGACACCCGCTACCTCCTCGAGATTGCGGCCACACTCGAATCAGACCTCCGGAGCTTGGGACGATGGGATTGGTTTGCTGAATCTATTGACCGCTTGGTTGCATCCTCGCGTGAAGTGCGCGACCGCGATGAGTCCTCGGTGTGGCGGATTTCGGGTAGCGCCAAGCTGACCGCAAGGGCGCAGTCGATCTTGCGTGTGCTCTGGTTTTGGCGGGATGCCGAAGCTCGTAGCTGGAATCGCCCGCCATTCCATGTAGTTGGAAACGAGGACCTCCTGAAGGTTGCCGAGAAGGCTTCTTCCAACCAAGCGTTCAGCATCCCGCGCATGACCAATCGCCGCCGACGCAGCTTCGAGGTGGCACTTGCCTTGGCGCTTCAGATTCCGGAAGCGGAATGGCCAAAAATGGAGCGCAAGCGCGGTATACGCCGCAGCAACGAGGAAGTCCGGAGGTTCGACGATCTCAAAGTGATTCGTGATCGGGTTGCCGCTGAGCTGCAACTCGATCCCTCGATCATCGCGCCGAGAGGCGCCATGGAAGCCGTGGCGATAGATCTGGAATGCGGCGCTCTGATGCAATGGCAGCGGGACTTGCTCGGATTACCGCGAGTGGCTGATCCGCTGCCTCCCGCAAATCCAGACAATCCGGAGACGTAGATGAATCGAGATGCCGATCTTGTGGACCTTGCGCTGGCCGAGGACATCGGCTCCGGAGATGTCACAGTCCGATATTTCTGCGACGCCGCCCGAGTCGGGTCAGCCCGGATCGTTGCGCGAGTGCCTTGTGTGATCGCGGGCATTGCCACGGCCACGGAGGTGTTTCGGCGTATCGACGCACGAGTCGTTGTTACGTCATCGTTCACCGATGGTGCCTCCGTCTCGAGCGGTGATGCTGTGCTTAGCATTTCCGGCCCCATCGGGTCGATCCTGACCGGGGAACGCACCGCGTTGAATTTCCTTCAGCGTCTATCAGCTGTTGCCACCGTGACCCGCCGTTACGTCGAGGCGATTTCAGGCACCAAATGCCGGATTCTTGACACCCGCAAAACCACGCCCGGCATGCGCATATTAGAAAAATCCGCGGTGCTCGCCGGCGGAGGGACAAATCACCGAATCGGTCTTTATGACATGGTGATGGTAAAAGATAACCATCTCGCGGGAGGATTAGACGTGGAGACGCTCCGGCGTCGCATCGAGACGCTCAAATCGCAACGCCCCGATCTTCGGGTGGAGGTCGAGGCAGATACACTCGATCAAGTGTTTGCCTTCTACATGGTTGCCGGGATCGATGTGATATTGCTCGATAATATGCCGGTGGAGTGGATCTCCGAGGCCGTGCGGAGTCGGCCCGCCGGGATCCTGCTTGAGGTGAGCGGTGGGGTCACGCTCGATTCGGTGCGCGCGTTTGCCGAAACCGGAGTCGACTTTATTTCTGTCGGTGCACTCACGCACTCGGCCGGATCGATCGACCTGTCTTTAGAAATCAATGAGCCGACGCTGTGATCGCGGCGCGGAGTATGCTATCGTTTCCGCATGAGGTGGCTCATTGATCGATTCCCCGCACTTTGTGTGATGCTTTTGAGTGGCTGCCTGCTCGTTGTAGAGCCGATTTATTCGCAATCCTCAAAACCCACAGCGACTCCGCAACCCGGCGATAGCACAGATCCAGACTCACCTTACGAAAACATGCATGTGCTCGCGAGGGCGATGCAATTGATCCGCCAAGACTATGTCAACGGCGAGAAGACCACGTTTCGCGACCTCACTTACAGCGCACTGCGTGGCATGCTCGCGGATCTCGATCCGCACAGTTCGTTTATGGATCCTTCCGATTTTGTCGGTATGCAGGAAGACACGAAAAGCGAGTTCGGGGGGCTCGGCGTCACGGTCACAACCAAAAGTGGTGCGCTAACGATCATATCCGTTGCCGACGGCACTCCAGGATTCGAGGCGGGGTTGCAGCCAAATGATCAGATCCGCAAAATCAACGAGACGTCCACCGAGCGCATGACCATGGGAGACTCGGTCGACATGTTACGCGGAGAGCCCGGCGAAAAAGTAACGCTCACGATTTTTCGTCCAGCATCACGTGAGGTATTGGAATTCACGATTGCGCGGGCGGTCATCAAGGTGCCAAGCATTTACGACGCTATGATTCTGCCCACCACTGCTGCTGACGGCCGCAAGATCGGCTATGTGCGCGTGACACAATTTAATGAACCGACTGCGAAGGAGCTAGCCGAGGCATTGGATCGCTTAGAAGGCGAGGGCATGGAAGCACTGATTCTCGATCTGCGCTTCAACCCGGGCGGCCTGCTGAACAGCGCGGTCGATGTCTGCTCCCAGTTTTTACCCCCTAACACACAAGTCGTCTATACCGAGGGTCGCTCGCCCAACCGGGAATACTTCACCGTTCGCACCACCCGTGGCGTGCGCGAGTATCCACTCGTGGTGCTCGTGAATAACTCGAGCGCAAGCGGATCCGAAATCGTGGCGGGCGCGCTGAAAGATCTCGGACGAGCCATCGTGGTAGGCGAAACGACATTTGGCAAAGGCTCCGTGCAAAGTGTGATTGCGTTGCCGGATGGGTCGGCCATGCGGTTTACCACGGCGAAATACTTCACGCCAGGTCGCAAGCCGATTCACGAACACGGAGTCGATCCGGATATTCGTGCAACCATGACGCCGGAACAAGAGATCGAGCTCTTTCAAGCGCGCAGGCGACGTGAGTTTCCGCTCAGGGAAACCGAATCTCGCGAGGGGAATGCAGACCCCCAATTGGATCGTGCTGTCGATGCGCTCACTGGGGTGCTCATGTACACCGAGCGCACGGAGCCCCCGGCACCCAAACAAAACTAATGCTCGTGGAGACGGAGTTCCGGGCGGTGCAGAAATGCCGTGTGTTGGCGATTGAGACATCGTGCGATGAGTCAGCAGTCGCACTCATGGATGGTCCGGAATGTCTCATCGCATCGCGCGTTTGGTCGCAAGTCGCCTCGCATGCTCCCTTCGGCGGTGTGGTTCCCGAGATGGCCTCGCGGCAACACGGCGAAATCTTGCCCGGTCTCGTTCGGGACATGCTTGTATCGGCCAACGTGCCGGTGGAATCCATCCAATTAGTCGCCGCCACAACCGGCCCCGGATTGCCCACTGCTTTGCTCGTCGGCGCAGCCTACGCCAAAGGGCTGGCGATTGGTCTGCAGCGACCATTTTTGGCAATCAATCACGTCGAGGGCCACCTGCTCTCACCCTTTTTCTTGGAGTCGGTGGTTCCTTCGCATCTCGGGCTCGTCGTGAGCGGCGGCCACACGCTGCTCGTCGATGTGCAGGGTGTGGGCGATTATCAGATCCTAGGCACAACTCTCGACGATGCCGCCGGCGAAGCCTTCGATAAGGTTGCGAAACTGCTCGGATTGGGATACCCGGGCGGTGTTGAAATCGACCGGCTCGCTCGCATCGGAGACCCTTCGTGGGTTGACTTCCCGCGAAGCATGCTTCAGTCCGGAGACCTTGATTTCAGCTTCAGCGGCCTCAAAACCGCGGTTCGCACGTTGTTGGAAAGAAACCCCTCCGCTCCGATCCCTGACGTCTGTGCATCATTTCAGGAGGCGGTGGTCGATGTGCTCGTCGGAAAGACCCTCGCCGCAGCCGAGAGAACTGGGCACCGAATGATCGCGCTGAGCGGTGGCGTAAGTTCGAATGCACGCCTCCAATCATTGATGGTAGAAAAATCGCAGAGTTCGGGCCTGCAGTGCCGACTGGCTCCTGCCGAATTGCGCACCGACAATGCGGCGATGATTGCTTACGTCGCGGCGCAACGGCACCAACTCGGACACACAAGTGCTCTAGATACGGATGTCACTCCCACGCTTCAGCGCAATAACTTTGAACAAAATGGCGGGATGCAACGTCATAAGGACTGAATATGAAAATACACCGTCTTGCTCTCCCCTCCATCGTCTTAGCCTTCACACTGTGCGCAACCGCAACCGCGGCCCCAACCACCGACTTTGCGGCAGCTCTGAAAACTGCTGCGGCAGAGAAAAAAACCATCCTATTGGAGTTTACCGGTTCAGATTGGTGTCCGCCCTGCATGATGATGAAAAAGGAAGTCCTATCTCAGGATTCCTTTAAGACGTTTGCTGCCGATAAGTTGGTCTTCGTCGAGTTGGACTTTCCACGCGCCAAGGAGCAATCCCCTGAGCTTGTGAAGCAAAACGATGAACTTCAAACCAAGTTTAACGTCGAGGGTTATCCGACATTTATCCTGCTCGATAGTGCCGGAAAAGAACTCGGCCGCACGGTAGGTTTTATGGACGGTGGGCCCAACGCGTTCCTTCAGTGGATTAAGTCCACTATGGGCAAATCTTAATCCTCGCCGACTCACCATCCAGATCGGCGCGTCCTGTCAGAAATACAGGCGCGCCATCTGCCTCCAGTAGCGAAACCGATGCGCCCGCCCGCTCCAGATATGCATCCGGTGTGGGATTTGTTTTTCAGCCATCGCAGTGCTGATTTCCCGGTTGTTTTCTAAAAACGGATCTTCGTCACCAATCGTTAGGGTGATGTGCATTTTTCGGATTTGCTCCGTCCGCACAGGATCCGTAAGCACGGGCAAAAAATGCGACGGCGTGTGTTCAAAGATATCGTGGTCGTAATACCCATCAAAAAGATTCCAAAAATCTGGCGGTGACGTGGTCAAGTCATAGCGTCCGCTAAACGCAATCAACCGCTGAAATCGGGATGGGTGCCGGAATGCAAGATTCAGGGCGTGAAACGCACCTAAGCTGCAGCCAAATGCGGCGAGGCTCGGATTCGGATTGATGACGTGAGTAAAAGGAATCAACTCGTGAAGCAAAAACTCCTCGTATTGCAGGTGCCGTTCGATGCGCTCGCGTGGGGACCGTGACAGCGCGTAAAAACTCTCATCATCGACACTGTCAAAGCAGAAAACTTGCATCATCCCGCGCTCAATCGGACCCGCCATCGCATCGATGACCCCTTTCTCCTCGTAGTCAGAGAACCTGCCAATTCGCGGCGGGAATGCCAGCACTCGCTGCCCTTGATGTCCGAAGCATAAAATCTGCATTTTCCGCTCGAGCGCGTCGCTTTTCCATTCGTGGTAGAGTCGTTCCATGGCCGGAGAGGTGGAAAAATGCTAGCGGAAAGCAGCGTCAGAAATCCAACGCATCGCGCAGCCTATCCGCCCAGATCCGATAACCCTCCGGACTGAGGTGCAGCTGGTCTTCGAGATAGAGTTCCATTCGCGGCAGGCCATGGCTGTTAAGCATGTCGGGTACCGTGTCCACGTATTGGAGGTGTTTGTGGTGGTTGATCAATGTTTGAACGAGATGGTTGGTGTGCAAAATCTTGGCTCTTATCCCCCAGCGGGCCGGACTGGGCTTGATCGAGATGAACGCAACTGGAACGTCGCCTAACGAATGCCGGATCCTGTGCACTAGCAATTGAAACTGGTGCATTACCTCCTCGGGCGAAGCTCCGTCTGCCAAATCATTGTCGCCTGCATACAGAACGATACGACTCGGGGCGTAGCGAATCACAAGGCGGTCCGCCCAAAACACACATTCCTTGAGGGTGGCCCCTCCGATCCCCCGACGCACCAAAGGCCAATCGGGAAAGTCGGTTTCCGCGGAGTCCCATAATCGGATCGTGGAGCTTCCGTATAACAAAACGGGTGCGACGGGAGGGGCAGAAAGACGATCAGCAAGCTCAAAAAGATCGACTTCATCCTCGAACCGCACGGTGTTAAGCAACATAAATGAAAAAAATTGAACAAGTGATATCCCGCGATGATCGCTGGACCAATCTCGAGATTTTTACGATGCTTTCCGACCTAGTGCTACATCTCAATGCTTAAATTATTCCAAAAATGGTCTGCTGGCAGCGCGGAAGCACCATCGAAGGATCTGCAACAATGCGAGAGCTTCCCGATTGCATCGGATCGGCTGCTGATCCATGCGACGCATCCGAAGGCTGGGTCGCAGTGGGTTCAAGCAATCTTTTCGGACCTTTTCGGGGTGTCCGCAGTGCCGAACCTGGCTGGCAACGGCACTCCATCGGACGGTGTGTTTCGTAACGGTCGCATCTACTTGAGCGTGTATCTGCTTCCAGACGAGATTGCCCGCCACGCGGGATCTCCGGATGCATTCACGCCGTTTTTTGTCATGCGCGATTTACGAGATACGCTCGTCTCGCTGTATTTTAGCCTGAAAGTCAGCCATGAAATCCTCGATGAATTCATGGCCGCGGCGCGCAAACGCCTACTCCAACTCAACGAGGAAGAAGGGTTGATTTATCTCATCGAAACCCAGCTTCAAAACTCGGCAAAGCTCCAAAAAACCTGGCTTCATTCCTATCCTGACCGATGTGTGAAATTCGAGTCCCTGACCGCTAACCCGGATCATGAGATGCCACGCGTGATTAACGGATTACTTGGCCTAGATGTGCCAGAGAAGGCGATCCGCCGGTCCTGCCAGAAATTTGCCTTCGAAAAACTCGCCGGCGGCCGTCAACGCGGCGAGGAAGATACCAAATCGCACTTTCGGAGCGGTGCACCTGGTGGTTGGCGCAAACATTTCATGCCAAATGTCACCGAGGCGTTCAAAGACGAATTCCCGAGGCTCCTGCAGGATGCCGGATACGAGTCGGATGATTCCTGGCAGGGCACATCCGCAGACACTATGGCCGGTTAAAATGAGCATCACGAAACGAACACAAGCCATCGTATCCTCGGGATTCTACCGCCTCGGCGCGCGAGCCATTGGAAAATCGATCGGTCGCTCGCACCACAACTTCATCGAACCGCTCGACCCTGAGATCACGTATCTCCACGTCACGCATCCCAAGGCCGCATCGCAGTGGGTGCAGTCGATTTTGCAGAACCTCTATCAGAATAATGTGGTTAAAAACTTACCTGCGGCAGGATCCGTGCGCGGCGGGAATGTTGAAGCCGGGAAGTTTTACACGAGCTTGTATCTCACTCGCGAGGAAGTCCAGGCACTTGGTGCGGGGCAATTTCGCTCGTTTTTTGTGATGCGGGACTTGCGGGATTCGCTGGTGTCGCTGTATTTCAGCCTCTCGAAGACCCATGCCGTGACCGATGAATTTGTCGAACGCGGACGGGGTGTGCTCGCTGGCCTCAGCAAGGAAGATGGTCTCCAGATGCTGATCGAACAAAACGCGTTTAACTTCGTCCGGATCCAATCGAGTTGGCTCGCTGATCCTTCGCGATGTTTCCGATTTGAGGATTTGGTGACCGATCCCGTTTCAGGATTCACCCGGATTTTTTGCAATAGCTTGGAGCTTGAGATCCACCCGGATCGATTGAACGCGGTGTGTGAGAAGTTTTCTTTTGAGCGAATGAGCGGGGGCCGCCGCCAAGGCCACGAAGACACGGGGTCTCACCTGCGGAGTGGAAAACCTGGAAACTGGCGAGACCATTTCACGCCCAAGTTGATCGCTCGATTCAAGGAATTGCACGGCGATCATCTCATCGCTTGCGGTTACGAATCTGATGCGGATTGGTAGAGTCTAAGTGGTCTCGGGTCCTTGCCCGGATCGATTGCTATGCTTTTTAATACCATCGAATTCGCAATTTTCCTGCCGATTGTGGTGGGGTTGTATTTTTGGCTGAAGCCGGCGTTTCGGTGGATTCTTTTGCTCGCGGCGAGTCTGTATTTTTACATGTGCTTTGTGCCCGAGTATGCACTCATCCTCGTGGCTACGATCACAGTCGACTACTTCGCAGCACGGAGGATCGAGGTCGCTCAGGGCCTTGCTCGTAAGGCATGGCTCGGACTGAGTCTGGCGACCAATTTCGGATTTCTGATCTTTTTCAAATACGCAGGATTTATCACGAACAACGTGGATGCGTTGGCGAAGGCGATCGGATGGAACTACCCGGTTGGCATCATCGAGGTCCTGCTGCCGATTGGGATCTCGTTCCATGTGTTTCAATCGGTCAGCTACACGATAGAAGTCTATCGCGGCACGCTCCGAGCCGAGCGGCACTACGGGTACCTTGCCCTGTTTGTGTTGTACTTTCCGCAGTTGGTGGCGGGGCCGATCGAGCGGGCGCAAAACTTGCTGCATCAACTTCGCGCGACGCATCGGTTCGAGTACAATCGGGCAGCCTCGGGTCTGCGCTTGGTGTTGCTCGGGCTGTTCAAGAAGGTGGTGATTGCCGACCACATCGCGCACCTCGTCAATACCGTGTATGCGTCGCCCGGCGACTTCACGGGGCCGCAGGTCTTGTTGGCGACGTATTGTTTTGCGATTCAGATCTACTGCGATTTTTCCGGTTACACCGATATCGCGCGAGGTGTGGCCCGCATCATGGGTGTCGAACTCATGAAAAACTTCGATGGTCCGTATCTGGCGCGATCGATACCGGAGTTTTGGCGTCGATGGCATATCTCGTTGTCTACATGGTTTCGAGACTATCTCTTCATCCCCTTGGGCGGGAGTCGAGTGGCGGCGTCTCGTGTGATGCTGAACCTGTTTATTGTGTTTTTGGTCAGCGGATTTTGGCATGGGGCAGCGTGGACGTTTGTGTTCTGGGGGGCGTTGCACGGGATCTACATCGTTAGTAGCCACCTGACATCGTCGCTCCGTGCCCAAGTCGTCAGGGTTTCGGGCCTCGGTCGGCTTCCAAGATTTCATAAGGCACTCCAGATTCTCATCACGTTTCATCTGGTCTGCTTGAGTTGGGTGTTTTTTCGGGCGGCGAACTTTCCCGATGCAATGACATTGTTGCGTCAGTTGCCTGACGGATGGTCCGAGAGCCTAACCGCTGGCATTGGTTTCGGGCGTGTAGAGCTCATTGCCCTTGCCGTGGTTGTCGCCGTTTGGCTTGGCCTCCGGCTGCTGCGCAAAGGACGCGAGGGATGCGAATACCTTGGCACGCTACCGGCTGGAGCCCGATGGGCCGCGTATCTCGTGCTCGGGATGGCAATCGTCCTGCTCGGCGCGGAGCCAGCTAACTTCGTCTATTTTCAATTCTGATGCGCCGGGAACCCAAAGAATCCAATCCCACTTCTGACGCATGGCGGTTTGTAGGCAAATTGGTGGCGTATTTGTTGGTGCTCGGGACCCTCTGTGCAGTGGTCCAGTCGATGGCGATGCATCAGGTGCGGGCACACCTTGGAGTTGCAGCTTCGATGACCCTTCTCAAACGCGAGTGGATTCGAGACGGATGGGTGCAGTTTCCCGAAGGCAAAACCGGTGTGATTGCACTGGGCGACAGCCGCATGCTTGCGGCGATGTCTCCGCTGGATTTTGACGGGGCCACCGAGGGATCGACGCACACGTTCAATCTTTCGCTTCCGGCATCCACCTCGGACGCGCATCGCGCCGTGCTAGAGGAGGTGATTTCATCCGGCGACATTCCCGAGTGGATCATTTTGGGACTTGCGCCGAACACTCCGTTCCGGCCCGACACCGCGAGCTACCGGTCCATCGGAATCGCGAATCCGAGAGAATTGTTGCCGGTGCTGAAATCCAACCCTGAGTGGAGAAAAATCTTGATCGATTGGTTGCTCCCGATCCGTCGTTTCCAGACCGACCTTACGACTTGGCTGAATCGGCTGGTATTCAAGAGAAACGAGATTGATGGGCGGAATGTAGCAGCGGCACGCCTCGCCGAGCAGCTCGTCGAAAATCGGGGGATGTACGCGAAAAGTGACGTCTTGAAGCTCAATCCAGGCGAGGAAGCGACGCCCAACTATCTAAACATAAACCCTGACGTCGACCCTGCGAACCGCGAATTGTTGGAACTAGCCGCCGCTCATGGGATCAAGGTCCTTTTGGTTTCCGGTCCGGTTCGTCCGGGGGAGCTTATCCGGAATCCGGAGACGGCAGCTCTTGCAGCAACCGTAGCTGATGGCCTGCCGGGGATATTCATCTCACCAGGGTATTTCGATCCGATGGTGTTGAGCGATTACAGCTTCTCTGACTTGGTTCACGTCAATCTCACCGGGTCCAAAGAGTTCTCACGCCAACTCGCGTTGGAATTTATGAACTTGCCGAAGATGCACCCAAACGATTCGATACCTGCGTCGCAGCAGGAGCCATAGTGCCAGCGGGGCGAGTCTAAATGCTTTTCCACTCTGTTGAATTTCTTTTTGTCTTTCTGCCTGTAACCTGGGTCGGCTTTCTGTTGCTTGTGCGAGCCGGATGGTTTCGCGGAGTGCTCGCATGGCTGACTATCGCGTCGTTTGTATTTTACGGATGGTGGAATCCTGCATATCTGGGACTCATTCTCGGCTCGGTCCTTCTGAATTTCTGGCTCGGGCGAGCGATTGGATCAAATGCGCCGCCACGGATTCGAGTGGCGGTCTTAGTTCTCGGCCTGCTAGTTAATTTGGGAGCGCTCGGGTATTTCAAATACGCCAACTTCTTCGTCGATAACATCAACTTTCTGTTTGGCGGAGGTTTCAATCTCGAGCGGGTCATTTTACCTTTAGCGATTTCGTTTTTCACATTCCAGCAGGTCGCGTACCTCGTTGATGTCTGGAAGGGAGGATGCCCGAAATACTCGTTTATCGACTATGCATTTTTTGTCGCATTTTTCCCCCAGCTCATCGCGGGGCCGATCGTCCATCATGGCGAAATCCTTCCGCAGATTGCAAAAGAACGCTGGAAGCCAGTCCGCATGCTCAACTTGCAAATCGGAATCACGATTTTCATCATTGGCTTGTTCAAAAAGATGGTCCTTGCCGACGGATGCGCCGAGTATGCATCACCGATTTTCAACGCTAGTGCGACCGGGATTGTGTTTGCTCCGGTCGAGGCGTGGGTTGGAGTGGTTGCCTATTCGTTGCAGCTGTATTTCGACTTTTCCGGTTACTCCGACATGGCGATCGGACTCGCAAGGTGCTTCGGGATCATTTTGCCCCTGAACTTTGATGCGCCGTACAAAGCGACCAACATCATCGACTTTTGGCGGAAATGGCACATGACGCTCTCGCGGTTTCTCCGTGATTATTTATACATTCCACTGGGCGGGAGCAGAAAGGGCCTGACCATCCGCTACTCGAATTTGCTAATCACGATGCTGCTCGGAGGGCTTTGGCATGGCGCAGGCTGGAACTTTGTGATTTGGGGAGGGCTGCATGGGGTGTACCTCGTGGTGAACCATGTGTTCAACGGGCTCCGATGGTTTCAATTCACCGTCGGTTCCATCGCGAGTCGACTCGCCGGAGTAGCAGGCTGGGCGATTACAATGCTCGCGGTGATGCTGAGCTGGGTATTTTTTCGGTCTGTCGATCCGCCAGCGGCATGGAGAATGATCGAATCGCTATTCGGCATGGGTGCCGCACCGACCGAATCGCTTCCGCGAGTTCTGAACGCCTTGCTGGAGGGGCCGGAAAAGTTCATCTGGCTCGGGTGTGTGGCGGCGATTGCTTTGTTTGCCCCATCGACGCAGCACTACATGAGGCGTTACCGGCCAGCTTATGACGTCCGGCGATTGAAATCCGAGTCGCGATGGCCCGCATGGCGGCCCACCGTGTGGCATGGAATCTTTACAGGCGTGATCTTATTCTTTGTTTTTCGCCGCTATTTCCAGTTATCGCCGAGCGAGTTCTTGTATTTTAACTTCTGACCACTTGGGTTGACGCATGCGGTATTTTGCCACCATTTTAATCGGGTTTCTGATCTCTGCCTGCGCATTACTGGCGATCTTTTCCGCATCGCTGGGGTTTTCATCATCGGCCAATGCGGTGAATATTGGCGCATGGTATTCAGTCAAAGAAGAAGCGATGGAAGCGCGTAAAAATGGCGGACGCATCGTTCTTCTGGGCGGTTCCAGTGGGCTCTACGGAGTGCGCATGGCGGACGTCGAAGCCGCACTCGGGCGCCCCGCAGTGAACTTCGCAGTGCATGCAGGCCTGCCACTGCGGTATCTGCTCCATCGAGCAAAACAATTTCTCAGGGCCGGCGACTTGGCGGTGCTTGCGATCGAATACGAATTCTATCACCCCGCTCGAGAAACCGACATTTACGTCGATTTCATTCTAGGTGAGGATCCCGATTACTTGACTGCTGTTTCCATGCAAGAAAAGCTGCGTTGGTTCCTCGGTGCCCAAGGATCAACGCTCATTAATGGCGCCAAACGATGGATGCCATCCGTTCAGAGCTATACCGATGCGGTGCGCAAAGTCTCACGATCCAAGCTAAATGAACATGGTGACATCATAGGCAATGATCTGGCATCGCGCCCGCCAGCCAGAGCCCGTGCGCTCGATGCGGTCGATGATCTGGTGAGCTTCCGTGCGTCATTAACTTACTCCGAAGTCGCATGGAATGAATTGAGTGCGTTCGTGGATTGGTGTGCCGAGCATGACGTTGCCCTCCTTGTCACATTCCCGTCGACGGTTTCTTTTCCTATCTATGACACCCCGGAATACACCGCACGCTTTGACGAACTCATTAAAAAATGGGAGTCCTTGGGAGTGACTGTGCTGGGATCTCCGCGTGGTATGATGCTTCCGCGCGAGAAGTTTTATGACACCGTTTACCATCTGAACAGCGATGGGATGACCGAAAACACGCAGCGCTTCATCGATTTGATCCGACCAACTTTATCTCAAGGAGCGAATCAGCGAGATGAAGATTAGTCTCATTACCCCCACATATAACCAGGCAGAGTTTCTTCCCGATACCTTGCAATCGCTTCGGGAGCAGGACGGGGCCGATTTTGAACACATCGTGATCGATGCTATGTCATCGGACTCAACTCCGCAGATTCTTGACACTTGGCGGCAGGAGTCCAGGGCCACCGTGGTGCGCGAACCCGATACTGGGCAAAGTAATGCAATCAACAAGGGCGCAAGGCTCGCAACGGGCGAGGTGATCGGCTGGCTGAACTCCGATGATACCTTGTGCCGCGGAGCGCTGGCTGCAATCAGCGCAGCATTCGCCGCCAGTCCCGATGCGGTTGTCGTTTATGGACTCGGATCGAAAATGGACCGAGGCGGCGCGCTCATCCGGACGGTTCCATTCCGTGAGTTCAGTCGGCGGGATCTCCGGACGGCCTATCGGGTGGTCCAGCCGGCGATGTTTTTTCGAAGGGATGTATTTCTTCGGGTCGGAGCGCTCGACGAATCACTGGAATATGCGATGGACTGGGAGCTCTTGATCCGCCTTGCAGCAGAAGGAGAAGTGGTCTCGATCCCGAATGAAATCGCGCGCATCCGGTATTACGACGAAACCAAAACCTCGACCGGTGGATGGAGACGGATGCACGAGATTGCACAAATCGGCCGAAAATATTACGGGGCATTTGATCCGAATTTCATGTCGTATCAAATCCGCACGCAGGCAGCAAAACTCCCGGGACGCTTTCCGCGGTGGTTCGTGGATCAAGTTCTGTGGCGGGTATGGGGAGATCGTCCTATCATGGTGCAGGGGTGGCCCGAATGACTTCACAACCCCGATGCCTGCTGGTGATTCCTTCGTTCCGCGATGCGAAACGGCTGGCTCCGTTTTTGTTGGAGTTGATGCAGAAGTTGACTGGCGAGTTTTATATTCGGGTTGTGGACGACGGGTCTGGTCCGGTCGCTGCGGCGGAAGCCATGACACTTGTCAGCAAAACCCGGGCTAATTGTGCGGTTGATGGTGGGCCGCAGTTGCTTGATCCACTTATGCTGCCAAAGAATTTAGGCAAGGGGGCGGCTGTTTACAGCGGGTGGAGGGCTGGGCCTGTCACGGATTGTGTTGCATTTGTGGATGCAGATGGTGCCGTTTCGGCGGATGAGGTGTTACGGATCTGGAAAGCGTGGCCTGAGTTGCGCGCAGACGCTGTGATCGCGAGTCGGGTCAAAATGTTAGGGCGCGAGGTGCATCGCCTTTCGTCTCGGCATTATGCTGGGCGTCTGTTCGCGACACTTGTAGCCGTGTTGACGGGCCTCGGAGTGTACGACAGCCAGTGTGGTTTCAAACTACTCCGGCGAGATGCGTTTTTGCAGGTCGATCGCATGGGTCTTAAAGCATCGCGACTGGCCTTCGATGTTGAATTGTTGGTGACGCTTGCTCGATCAGATTGCAAGATCGTCGAGGTTCCGGTCGATTGGAGAGACGTCGCTGGCGGCTCGGTAAGCTTGCTACGCCACTCTGCTCCCATGGTTTGTGAACTCTTAAAAATCAAACAGCGGCATGGCCGGGTGAAATCATGAGCGCGCGTGAAAATCCGTTTGCGAATTGCGGTGTGATTTACGTCGCTACCGGACGGCGCCATTTGGATGAAATGCTTGTCTCGGTCTCTTCGCTCCGGCAGCAGATGCCTGGATTGCCCGTTGTTCTGTTTACCGATCAGGCCGAGATTCCTGCCGGGGTGTTTGACGAAATTCGGATACTCACGAATGCGCAGCACTCGTTTGTGGATAAAATTGCTCCGCTCTGCGAATCGCCATTTGAGAAGACGTTGTTTCTAGATACGGACACATTTCTTTGCGGAGAGGTCGGCGATTTGTTCGATTTGTTAGAGCGCTTCGATTTGGCCGTAACGCATGCACCGTTTCGGCATGACCGTCCGTTTTCAACTCCGACTTGCTTTGCCGAATTGAACACCGGCGTCATGGTTTACCGGAACACCTCTGCCGTTCGAGAATTGTTTCAACGGTGGCTGGAACTCTACAAACAGGAGGTCGGAGAGACAGGAAAACTCGACAGCGATCAACCGGCATTTCGTGCCGCAATGTATCAATCCCCACAGGTCTCGCTCTATGTGCTGCCCAGCGAATACAACCTCCGGACGGTGATGCCTGCGGCGGTTGGACGCTGTAAAGTTCGGATCCTGCACGGGCGTGCGCCCGACATGGCCGCCGTGGCAGACCGGGTGAATGCGAGTCGGAAGATTCGCGTCATCCTCCCCGGGGTTCCTTACCTGATCGAATGCCACCTGCAAGTGCTTGGAGCCGGAGGGCGGCTCATTGCGTGCGTGTTTGATTGTTTGATTCGGCCATGGATCTGGCTCGAGCGTGTGCTGCGACCGATCAAGCGAAAGCTATTTCCCTAACGATGAAAGTATTCACCTATTATGTTCCGCTTGCGGGAAAACCTCAGGATGACGAAGTCGGACTCATCGAGCTCTGGAAGAACTCATGGGCGTTGCGCGGATGGGAGCCGATCGTATTGACTGAAGCAGATCTACCTGACGACCCGGTCGCTCGGAAACTCAAACGTGCCTTCAAAAAACAACCCACCCGCTTGCGTGCGGGTATGGCGTATGCGTCGTTCGCTCGATGGTTGGCGGTGGCAGCCCAAGGCGGGGGATTCATGTGCGATTACGATGTGATGAACTACACGTTCACGCCGCACGCAGTGGGTGAAATCACTGTTTACGAACGCCACGTGCCCTGCCTTGTGAGCGGCACGGCGGATGAGTTCATGCGGATTTGCCGCCTGTTCGCAGACTACAAGGCAGATGCCGCCGACCGCGTCGGATGGTGGAAATGCACGTCCGACATGAAAGTCCTCATCCGCCGGCCTGAGGCGTTCAGCCAGCGACGGGATTGCGCAGAATACTTCCTTCCAGGTTGGGAGTCGGCGGCAGCGGTGCATTTCAGCAATTTTGCCATGAAGCCACGAGGCTATACCCCACGGCACCTCCACATCGAATCTCTGCGTCCATTTTCTTGAAGAAACGTCACGTCGTCTTTGTTTACGCTGGAGGGCGCGAAGCGCGCTGGGCCTCGGCGACGCGCGCTGATGAACCCACCGAGTTCTTCTACGGCGCAGTGGAGATGGCGAATGCCGGTTGGGATGTCGGGGTGCTGGATTTTCAGGATCAGCCGGATGCGGTGACCGCGAAGCTGCTCCAAGCACTTTTAGGAAGTGTGTTTCCGGTGCGCGTGCGTGCTGAGCATTTGCTCGGCGCGCTTGCCTTACGAAGCAAAGTCTGCAGTGCAGACGTGGTCGTGCTAACCACATCGTATCTCGCGCTCGCAGTCGGGCTCCTCCAGCGCCTCGGGTTTGCGTTTCCTCCGATCGTTGCGATTCATTGTGGTATCGCAAACCATCTACCCACCCGCATGAAACAACGCGTCTCGTCATGGGTGTTCGGTCACCAGGAATCGACGTTTTTTGCGGACGCGGAGGCTAGCGCAATCACAAGCATGTTTAAGATCCCCGATGCTCGGGCGCATTCAAACGCGTTCGGAGTTGATACTCGATTCTGGACTCCCGCTGACAGTCCGGCGGGTGGTGACTACATTCTCGCTGTGGGAAATGACGCAAGACGGGACTATGCCACGCTGGTTGTTGCTGCAGCGTCATGGGAAATGCCTGTCAAAATTTTAACGAAGCGCACGATTGAAGGTCCGCTTCCGGCTAACATCGAGATCATTAACGCAAGCTGGCATCGCCCTGCTGTCACGGATCTGGAACTGCGGGACCTTTATCGAGGGGCGGCCGTGGTTGTGGTTCCTGTGATTGAATCCGTCCAACCGTCCGGGCAGAGCGTTGCGCTACAAGCGATGTCGTGCGGGCGACCGGTTGTGTTATCGCGGACCTCCGGGTTGTGGACCGGTGCAGATTTTTCCGATGGAGCGGAATTGGTTTTCGTGGACTGCGGTTCCGGCGCAGCCCTCGCCGACGCAGTCCAGAAGTTGCTGAATCAACCGCGCGAAACTGAGCTACTGGCGCGCAATGCGCGTGCCCGTGTCGTTGAACGCGGAGACATTAGCGGGTTCGTCAATCGACTCGCGAAGATCTGCGAGAAAGCGGCGGCTTGGCATGGCGGCCATTCTTCGGTTGAATAGCCGCTAACCATCCAAGTATGTTTTTTCAACGCACTCGCAAACCAACCGTCGCAATCAGCATGGTCCCTGCACGCGGACCTTGGGGAGGGAGTAGTCCATTTGTATCGCAACTTTCTAACCTCCTGTGGCGCCGAGGGTGGCGGGTGGCATTCGAATTAAACGCTGAAACAGACGCTGTGCTGATGATCGACCCACGCCGGGATCACCCAGCAAAACGCTTCGGACTGGCAGATCTCGAGCGATTCCGCGAGAAGCATCCGCAAGTGCCAGTCCTTCATCGAGTGAACGAGTGCGATCAACGCAAGGGCACAGACGATATCGACAATTTGCTTGGGCGCACGCACGAGTTGTCGGATTTTACGGTCTTCATTTCCGAGTGGCTGAGAGATTATTTTGCGGAGCGCTGGTTTGACTCTACTAGGCCGCACAGCGTGATTTACAATGGTGCCGATCCGAAAGTTTACCATCCGCTAGGCAATCACTTGCCAGCCCCGGGCGAAACGGTGCGGCTGGTGACACACCATTGGTCCGATAACTGGCTCAAGGGATACGATGTGTATCAACAGATCGACACTTTGATTGCCGATGGGAAATTGCCTGGCGTGGCACTTCGCATCATAGGCCGTTGGCCAAAAGAAATCACTTGGCGCTCGGCAGAGACATTCGGCCCGATGACCGGGCCTCCGTTGGCTGCAAAGCTTCGGGAATGCCATCTCTATGTGACGGCCTCGCGGTGGGAGCCGTGCGGAATGCACCATGTCGAAGGTGCTCAATGCGGACTACCGCTTGTTTATCATGAAGACGGCGGCGGCATCGTGGAGGCCGGTAAGCGGTATGGCATTGGATTTCGCGAAGATCCCGCTTCGGCCATTCAAAAAGCGGCAGACAGGCTTGGAGACCTGCGGCATCGATTGCTTGGTCATCTGCCATCGGGCGAGCGGATGGTCATGGACTACGCCGATGTCTTACAGCGGCTCATCGTGGAATCCGGTCGTCTGTGAGGCAAACACTTCCAGTGGTTCGGGTCTGGAACGATGGATATGCGTACAAAAAGATGTATGTCCTCTTTGGATTTGATGCGCTGCGCCGGCGTGGGCGAATAACCCTCGTCAAAGAACGGTATGAGGCATTTGAGGCGAGGGGAGCGCCATCGCGCGAGGGCGATCCCTATCATAGCCACAAGAACATCATTGTCTTCGAAGTCGAAATCGGAGGGAAGACGACCCGATGCGTCTATGATGCAAACGACATCTACTACAAGATTCCGCCGCGATTGCTTGACTGGTGTGATTTGTATTTCAAGTCGAACTACCAGGAAAGTTATCTTCAGACTGGCCAGAGAGTCACAGGTGACTATTGGGACGCGCTCCCGATTCTCGACGCGCTGATCCCGGAGCCGGTGGATGTTTCGCAGGCGTTTAAGTTTCGGCGGGCAAACTTTTCTATGGAGCTCCATGCCTCGATGCTGCGCAATCGGTGGTATTTTTATCAGATGGAAGGGCGGTGGCTAAAATCCCCCGTGGCCTCAAAACCGCACGATGTTTTCTTTCTTGGTCGGTACTGGGCGGAAACGCGCGAGGCGTCGTTAGCGCTGGTCGATCAAGTTTCAAAATCCGGCCGAAGTCTTGTGGGCGGGCTTGTGGAGGCAAAGGATGTCGTTCCTGAGTCGCACCGAAACAAAGTGCACAAGGCCGTAGGACTAGGGGAATGGGGTCGAATGGCCTCGTCCGCGAAGGTGCCTGTCATCACACGCGGACTGCAAGGCTGCATCGGCTTCAAACCGCTGAACCTGCTCATGATCGGAGCACCCATCTTCGCGAACCAACTCATGTCAAATCTGCGCTCGCCACTCCTCGAGGGTGTGAACTATGTCGTCGTTGCGGATGATTTCAGCGACTTGAACGAGAAACTGAATGCCACGTCCGACGAGTGTTTGCGTGCGATGGGCGAGGCGAATTTTAAACACTGGAATGATGTCGCATCGCCGCTCGCAACGGCCCGCTACCTCACGGACGAAGTCCGCGCCGGGATCGAATGCCAATGAAGGTGATCGGAATCATGCTCGTCCACGATGAGGACCGCTTCGTCGAAGTGGCTGTGCGCAACATCATTGCATTCTGCGACGAGCTCATCGTTGTCGATCACAACTCGGATGATTTAACGCCAGCGACCCTAAAACGTCTGAGCGATGAATTCGCACCGAAAATCCGGTTAGTCACCACCCGCGACACCAGAGACTCGCATCGCCTTATCCAGACCTACGCAGGATCCGACACCTGGGTGTTCGGTGTCGATGGCGATGAAATCTACGACCCCGCCGGGTTACTCCGCTTTCGTGCTAGGTTGGACGCTGGCGAGTTCGCCGAATGGTGGGTTGTCTTCGGAAATGTCCTCAATGTGAAGGCGCTTGATGCGACCCTGATGTCCGCGAATGGCCACCTCGCACCGCCCTGCCGGAGCATGACAAAGCTCTACAACTTCTCAGCGATTGAATCCTGGGATGGTGATTGCATAGAGCGATTGCATGGAGGCGAGATCGTCTTCCGCGAAAACTACGATGCCGCGCTCCGGTGCTCGCTCCATGAGTCTGTGGACTGGGATCATGCCGATTTTCGTTGTCTGCATCTTTGCTTTTTGAAGCGATCGAGCAAAGACACCGATGGTGCGGCACCACGGCGTAACATTATGGATCAGCATGCATGGTCAATGGAAAAGCTCATCCGCCGCACGAAAGAGATGCTTTTCAAATCCAAACCGACTGATTGGAAAGAGCAAAAATACGCGCGGGGACCGCTGGTTTCAAAGCAGGTGGAAGCATTCTTTCCGGTCGAATCCGAAATGCCATGATCCGCGTCGGGTTCATTAACAATAGCCGCGTCCCATCGCGCGATGCGATGCGGCGAGGCATGCCATTTTACGGGGTGTGGACAGGATGGGATGATCACAAATCTCCGATGAGTTTCATGCGCTTTCACTGGGTTGCCGATGAACTCAGAAAATCCGGGCGGGCGGACTACCGGCTTTATCGTCCTGGCATGGCGTTGGACGCAGTGGTCTTTCTAAAATCGATGGGACGCGAATGCGAGGAGCTAGTCGACACATTGCGAAGTCAGGGGATCGCAACCATCTTCGAGGCGAATGTCGATTACTACTCGGTCTACAACGACCCGAACGTGCCGATGCCAGATCTTGCGCCGCGCGACGAACAACGCGCTGCAGCCGTCGCGATGACCACCAATGCAAATGGTGTGATTGCATCATCCCACCACCTCGCGGAAATCTGTGCAGGATATCAGTCCAAGGTGTTTGCGGTTCCTGACCATGTGAACTTGAACCTTCGCCCCGGAGTTTTCGGGAAGGCGCCGATGTGTGACGGCCGCCTCCAAGTCTGGTGGAGCGGGATGGCGTCGAAAGCATTCGAATTGCTGGTTGCGCAGGTGCCACTGGAGGCGCTCAAAGATCGATTGCACCTCCATCTTGTTACCGATGATCTATCTGCGCGTGCCGCGTGGAGACCTGATGTCCGCGCACAGTTTGAGCAACTCCTTGGGCGCGTCCCGCACACCGTGCATCAGTTCAAGGACGTGCGCCGGCTGATGATGTTGTATTCCAATGGAGGAGTAATCATTTCGCCGCGCACTTTGGTGGCGCCGTATAATTGGTCGCACACCGAATGGAAGATTACGCTCGGAATGGCGTGCGGCATGCCTGCCATCGCAAGCCCGGTTCCAAGCTATCGGCGTGTGGCCGGGTTGGCCGGACCTGAAGCGGTCACGATATGCGAGTCTGACGCTGAGTGGCTGGCGGCATTCGAAAACCTCATGCGACCGGAAACGCTGACATCCAGCGGAATAGCCGCTCGAGCGGTGGTGGAGCAGCATTACTCGACGGCTCGGGTCGCCCCGCTGCATGCGGAGGCAGTCGATGCGATCCTTGCCGCTTAAAGCCGCCATGAAAAACGTGATCTTTTTCAAAATCGGGTCGTTCTCGCTGATCAACGATGCGCTCTGGAAGGTACTGCCTGTCGCAATGCCCGAGTATCAATGGCGATTGGTCGACGTGGAACATGACATCGTGCGCACCCAACCGTGGCTCTACTTCCGCGCCACCGCTGAAGCCATGGTGCGCTATGGCCGTGTGATCGTATCCAATCGCCAACCGCCCAGAGATTTTTTCCCGCGAATCCCTTGCGTCTTGGAAGCAGTTCGCGACTGGTCTGCGCACGAGGCACGTCAATTAGACACCGCCTTCACGTTCCAAACCCAGTCGTTGTTCGATGCACGGGTGCCCGGCATTCCGCACTTTAGCTACACGGATCATACCTATCTGGCCAACCGGCGGTATCCGGTGCCTCGCCCATTGATGCGTGTGTCGGACGAGTGGATGCAGATGGAGAAGTCCTTATATCGGGAGTCTACAAGGACGTTTGTTATTAGTGAGTTCGCGAGAACGTCCGTCATCGAGGATTACCATATCGATCCATCCTGCGTGTCGTGCGTGCATTCCGGGTGTAACTTGCTGCCGCCAGATTGTGTCGATTTTTCGAAACGATCAGGAAATGTCATCTTGTTCATGGGTGTGGATTGGGAACGCAAGGGCGGGCCCGAGTTGTTAGATGCTTTTCGCTTGGTCAGACGCACGCGTCCGAATGCAGAGCTGTGGATCGTCGGTTGCGATCCTGGCGTGAGGGAATCTGGGGTGCGAATTTTTGGCCGACTGTCCGCTGATCAAGCCGCCGAATGCTACCGCAGTGCCGATATTTTCTGTCTACCGAGTCGCATGGACCCATCGGCCTCCGTCTTGGCGGAGGCTGCTGGTTACGCGCTCCCTGTCGTTGCCACTCGCGTTGGCGGCAATCTGGAACGGGTGATCGATGGCAAATCCGGCTATCTGTGCGATCCCGCGGAACTCGCCCACCGCTTGACCGATTTGCTAGATGACCGCTCGCTCCGCGAATCGATGGGCTTGGCTGGTCGTGCAAACGTTTTTGAACGATTCACATGGGAGAGGGTTGCCACAAAGATCGCGAACCACATACGATCTGATATTGCCTGATGGAAAAACGTCCGGACATACGCGCTGAAATGCTCAAAGCGTGGCGGCTCTCTACAGCCCCCGCTCGCGCCATGCCGACATGGGTTTTAGCCGGTGCGCCGAAGTGTGGCACGTCGACGCTCTATGACTATCTCGTAAACCACCCGGACTGCCGACGCGGGTTTAGAAAAGAACCAACTAACTTCCTGCACTACCCCGGCAGCCGCTTGCGCTCGGCAATGAATTTTCCTTTGCAGCTTGGTCGCTCGTTCTCAGTCGGAGACGCGAGTGTGGAGTACTTTTGCCATCCGGACGGACCCCGCAACGTGCATGCCGTCCTTCCGAGAGCACGATTGATTTTCCTACTGCGCAACCCGGTCGATCGGGCATGGTCGGATTTTCGGATGTTCCAAAAAGACGGTCGAGAACGTGAAGCGTTTGAGGCGGTGATACCACGCGCGATCGCATGGTTGCAGGATTCTGGGCTTGCCCCGTTGATCGACGCCGCATCGCGGCAGGCATTTCACCCGGTGCGTTACGTGCAATCGGGATTGTATGCCCACGTGATTGAGCGCTGGCTGGAATTCTTCCCGCGCGAGCAGTGTTTGTTTTTGTTCAGTGAGGATTTTTTCCGAGATCCCGTGGAAGCTGTGCGAAAGGCGTTCCGACACATTGGGCTTCGCGATACCCCGGTGAGTCCGCTGCCAGTTGCTCGCGATGGCGGCGGAGTGGGAACAATGATGCCACCTGAGACAATGAAGTTATTAACCGAGTTTTATGCTCCAGACGATGCGCGTTTAGCCACCCTGCTCGGTTGCAAAATCCCATGGAGGTGATTATGGATTCCGGAGATATCCCGCGCTTAAAAATCGTCGAGCCGATCCCGGCCGCTGACTGTCTGCGATTCGCCCTGATCGAGCGGTTGCGCGGGATCTACCATCATCGTCGCCGTGCCGCCTATCGCCGACGACTGCAAGACTTTCACTTGCCACGTGCCACTGGGGAGCCGCGTCCGAATTTCGGATGGTTGAGTGATCCGGAGCGCCCTGCGGAAACCCGCATTGGCGGCGGCGTGAAATTGGATCACTTACGGGACGAATTTGGAGAGCACCGAGCAGATTTTTCGATTCTCTATCTGGTCAGCAGCATCCTGCACCTCATATCGTATCCAGCGGAGTTGATCTCATGGGCTCGCAATTCCGGTGTGCCTGTTGTTTGGAACCAGAATGGTGTGGCCTATCCTTCATGGTGTGGCGCTAGATACCCGTGGTTTAATGCTCCGATGCGGGAGTTTATTCATAAGGCGGACTACGTCTTTTACCAGAGTGAATTCTGCCGGGCATCCGCGGATCGCTACCTCGGACGGATCTCAGCACCGTATGAGATTTTGTGGAATCCCGTGGATCTGGAGCATTTTTCGCCTCCGCGGGATGGAGTGACCGGCTCAGCGAATGATGACTGGAGACTCCTCGCGATGGGAACGAATCACTCGTTCTATCGGGTTCGGTCCGCACTCGACACGCTCGCCGCGCTGCGATCCCGTGGTAGGGGCGCGCATCTTACGATTTCCGGTGAACTTCGCTGGCGTGGAGCATCCGAGCAAGTGGCTGAGTACCTTCGCGCCCGACATCTTGAGCCGCATGTCACGCTGCGTCCTAGGTTTTCGCAATCCGAGGCACCAGATATCTATCGATTTGCAGACGTCTTGCTCCACCCGAAATACAAGGACCCATGCCCGACCGTGCCGATCGAGGCCATGGCTTGCGGCCTTCCGGTGGTGGGATCACGGAGCGGTGGAATGGTGGAGCTGGTTCCGACATCGGCCGGGCGCTTGATCGATGTCTGTGATGATTGGACGGACGACCATGCCATCGACCCTACAGAAATGGCGGATGCAGTTGAGTCGATCATGGGTAGACACCCCGAGTTTTCGCGATCCGCTCGGCTACATGCCGTGTCGTGCTTCGACAAATCAAAATGGGTTGCGCGGCACCGCGAAGTCTTCACGGATCTTCTCGATCGCCCAGAACGCGTGTCATGACCAGCTCTCCTGCGGTAACGGTTTTAATGCCGGTTTTTAACGGTGCGTGTCACTTGACTGAGACGCTTGGGAGCCTAAAGCAGCAGTCGTTTGACGATTTCGAAATTTTGATGGTCGATGACGGATCGACTGATGATTCGCTGAAAATCGCTGCCGCCTCCGGCGACTCGCGATTGCGTACACTGTCTAACCCGACCAACCTAGGTCTTGTGGCTTCATTGAATCGGGGCCTTGCCGATGCGAGGGGTGTTTTTGTTGCGCGGATGGATGCCGACGATCTCGCCCATAGGGATCGTTTGAGCCGACAGATGGAATTCTTGCGCGGTAATCCGTCGGTGCCGCTGCTTGGCTCGGACGCGAGGTTGATTGATGCTCGTGGGCGATGGCTGGGGCGGTGGCGCACCGGCGGTTCTGCAGATCTGGTCCGCTGGGATTGTGGATTTCGGACCCCGTTTGCCCATAGCACAGCGATCTTCCGGCGGCAGATGATTTTGGATCGCTTTGGTGGCTATCGCGATTGTCGGGCCTGCGAAGATTTGGACTTGTGGGGACGCATCGCAGCCGAGTTTCCAGTGGTCACAATGAGGGAACCGCTCGTTTCCTACCGTCAGCACGGGATGTCTGTGATGGCTGAGGAGCATGCAAGTAGTGGCAGCGCGCGAAGCGAAGCAATCCAAGCGATTCTCGAACGAAATCTTGCAATGCTCGCACCGGGCACCCCTCAGGCTGATATCGATTACATTGCAGGCGTCTGGAGCAAGGACGAGCCGGGCGGTGATTGGGCGAAATACTTTTTGGCAGTGCATGCCCTGCGCCTCGGATTTCTGCGGGGACACCGGGACTTGCGTGGGCTGAGTGCCATGCTGGCAGATCAGAATTACATGCTTGCCTGCCGGATGCGGTCGTCCGAGCGCATCCGGTTCCTCGGCGCGCTGCTGCGTCACAATCGCCGTGGTGCGCTCCGGATACCGTGGATTCGACTCGCCGTCCTCTCGCTTCGCAAATGAAGATGTTGTTTCTCTCAAGCTATGCGCATCTCGTGCTTTCGGGAAGTAAGGACCGGGTCTCCGGGGGTGCGGAATTACAGGTCGCCCTACTGGCGCGTGAGTTGGCACGCCGCGGCATCGATTGTGTCGTGGTCGGTGGCGATGTCGGACAACCTGACTGCGAGGTCTTCGATGACGTTACGACCCGCAATGGGGGCCGCTTTCAGACCGGGGGCGTCGTGGATCTCATTTTTGCACTTCCGAGAATTCTAAAAATTCTAGCCGAAGAACGTCCGACGCATGTTTATGTGCTGGGTTGGACGACGTGGTTGTGGATTCTCCTCCGGATGCGCGGTTTTTTCGGCTATCGATTGGGTTTTATTTGTGGGCTGGACACCGAAGTGAACGGTGAGTTCCGTCGTCAAAACCCGCTGCGTGGAGCCCTTTTCGAAAGCGGCGTGGCCAACTGTGACCTGCGTTTCGCGATGACCAACTACCAAGCCGCATGCTTTGAAAAGAATGGTCAGTCGTGTGGGATCTACCGGAACCTCATCCTTCCGCGTAGCGCTCCGCTCTCTGCACTCAAATCAGTCGATTTGCTATGGGTCGCCCGGTGCCAACCGATCAAGCGGCCACATCTGTTCTTGGACCTTGTGGAGAGGTTTCCCGATTTGCGGTGTAAGATGATCTGCCCGAGCGAGGACCACGCACTTTGGGCGACCGTCGCAGCGCGCGCCTCGACACTGCCCAATCTCGAATTCCAAGAGCGTGTTCCGTATCATCAAATCCAAGCCGTTTACGATTCGGCACACGTCTTCGTAAACACATCCACGTTTGAGGGCTGGCCCAACAGCTTTATTCAATCGGGACTCGCTGACACGGCCCTCGCATCGCTCGACGTGAACCCGGATCAGCTTTTCGATCTTTATCAACTCGGGGTTTTTGGGCACGGAGACTTCAATCGGTTCGCATCCGGGATTGCCGACTTGCTTTCTTCTCCAGCGCTCCTCGCCGAAGCCCAAAACGAATGCGCGCGGTTCGTTAGCGAACTGCACGACAATGAAACCAACGTAGATGCTTTTCTCGCGCATCACGGGGTGTGACCGGATTCCTGTAAATTAAGTCGGCTAAAAATCGCTATTTCGCACCCATTCGAATCAAGCGAAGTCGGATCGATTCCAGTGTCGGCCTCAGTCCGGAAAACCGTGGATCTGCCTGCCACTCGGCAAGCGCGGTCATCGTGGCCGAGTCGATCTGTTGCACGTTGCGGATCTCGGCGTCGATGGTGACGAGTCGGTACCCATCGATTCCGTTCACGTTTGGAAAGATCTCCGCAAAATATGCTACCTCGCCGTCTCCGTGCTGGGTGGAGAGAAGGTAATTCTCTAGCATCTGCCGTTGTGAGGGATCAGTCACATCGGCGCGCGATAGCACGGATGCGCGTTGGTTCGGTGCCCATGACAAGAGCTCCGGATCTGCTTTAAATGCGGCTACGACCGCAGCAGGGTCACGCATTGCCAGTCGGTCTAACGCGATAAATGCGGGGCGATTCAACTCCGCCGTCTCGCCGGGTGGGATGTCTTGCGGTCCGAGCACGGTATTGGCCACATCAAGCACCATCGCCGCACCACCTGCCGCCACGGCCACATCAAATGCTTCCATAAATCCGGCAGATGGCTTGCTGAGCCACTCGTCTCTGTCCAGCATGTCGCTGAACCGGTTTCCCACCTCGGTGAGGTTTTCTGTGCCCCATGCGAAATTTCGCAGCGCCACGGCATACTCATCGGCGACAGGAGTCTCGTCCATGACACTTGTGGAATATGCAACCGCATTCGGCGAACCCGTACGCCCCAACAAATCCAACGCCGATACACGGAGCGAGGGCGCATCGCTAAGCTGTCCACCATCGCCCACGCGAAATCCAAGCCCGGTCGATGCATCGCGTCCAGTGTCCAAAAATGCGATTAGGGAGGCGGCTGCAATCGTCGGATCGATCGCGTTTGCTGCGTCAGCGAGGTCCTTCAACTTCCGCCGCGCGGCTTCCGGGCTTACACCTTGGCTGAATGCATCCGCCGCAGTTTCAAATTGAGCAATCAAGGCAGGATCCACATCGGCTGGACTACTCGGTGTGGATGGTTTTGGCGATTCCTGACTATCGGTAGGTGGGGAGTTGGCTGGCGGGTGGTCAGGATTTTCGGCTTTGCCCATCTCGCCTTGAGGGCTCGCTCCGCGCATGACTCTTACCGCCGTGATCGCAATCCAGCCCAGCACCACCGCTAGGCCGATGAGCAACGCGATCCGACTGACCTTCGCTCGACCCGGAAAACTGATCATAAGTCAACGGACGGAGCTTTGGGTGAGAGGGCGTTAGCTGAGCGCTGCAATCTGCGCATTTACCTGAAGCAGCATGGTACGGAGCCGGCGCAACTGGATTTGACGCGCTGCGGGATTTTTGATCCGTCGCGCTTGGGTAAATTGAGCAAGCAAGGAAGATCGTTGTTCGAGGAGTTGATAAATTCCGTATGACGGATTTGTCCAATCGCCACTGGCTGCGGAATCCGGTGTGCCTGCCGGGTTAGCACCGAGGGATTCCAGAGCGTTGGTCGATAGCTGCCAAGCGCCCGCGTCGATGGCATACACTCCAATGCTGTTGCGTGTGCCAGAAACTAAGATTCCCGCTAGAATCCAACGCCCTGCGGAGTTTTCGAAAACCGGGCCACCGCTGTTGCCGTTGCCGGTTGAAGCGCCGAAAAAGCCGTGATAGGCGTCACGTTCTTGAGAAAACCCTCCGGCAAATGGCCCCGTTTGATGCATGAAAAAAAATCCGCTCACGCCGTCGAAATCGCGGCTGGATGGGTAGCCAACGATCATTTTTTGAACATTCCCGTTGGTCAGGTAATCAGCTCCCCGCTCCCGCGCTTCCACAACAGAGCCGATCGATTCGTTCCGATATCCGACGAGAAAATCCAAGTTAAACGTCTCCGCAGAGGAATCATCGGTGAGCGCCGCGGAAGCATAACCCGAAAAGTAGCGCCACCCGCGCAGCGGAATATACGTTGATGCGTCTGACCGCGAGCTCCATCCGGGAGCGATCCCGATGCTACTCGCCCAAATGCCGCGATCGAATGCTACATGCGCACAGGTAAAAACCAATCGCGAATCGCGCGCTATCGCCCCCGAGCCTTGGTAGAAGCTATTACCCACTTTGGTTTCGATCAGCCCCGTCGCAGAAAACGGTAGCTGACCGATTGCTCCTGGGGCGACGCGTTGGGGGATAACCTGGCCGAAACTGGAAGCCGCGAGCCCGAACCCTAGAATCACCCCAAGCCAAGCCGGTATCTTCCCTATTTTTCTCATAAGCGATGTTAAAACGACGCCCGCACTCTTGCAAGTGTCAACTCATGAGTGAGTTGGGATTAATCGACCCGCCGAGATGGCGTCCCGCTATCAGACAGCCGCCCGCCCAAGCTCGCACACACTGAGATTTCGCAAGTGAACGAGCGCTCGTTTTAAGGTTCTCCACCAAGTGTCGGTACGGTATGACACCCCATAAGCCTCGCAAACGGCTCGAACCTCCGGAGCAATTCTCCGCAAGGAATCCGGCGGCAGTTTCGGAAAAAGGTGATGCTCGATCTGGCGATCCAGCCCCCCGCAGAGGATCGATATTGGCAGGCACACTTCGAAATCATTGGTGGCCTCGACTTGCATCGCGTACCACTCGCCCTTTCCTTTTGCTTGGGTGCCCTCTGCGAAATCGGCGACTTCCTCTCCCGTGTGACCGCAATAGATCGTCGCCGCACAGTAGATATCGCGCAGCGTCTCAGCCAGCCAGTTTCCTAGCAGGACTTTCCAGAACATCCACGCATTCCAGAACATCAACCCGGCCAAGAGCGGGAAGAAAAGATAGTTCTTGAGATAGTACGGGAGAAATTTCCGGAGTGCGGTGAGGTGCGCGGCTTTCACGGCCTTCCACGAACGATCCGTTTTTCCGTGGTGCTCTGCGGCCCGCCCGTTTCCGAAGTAAAGGTCGTTCAGGCCGGTGAAATGAAGGTTCATGAAGAACGTGAAATTCGGTGCGAGAATCGCCAACAAAAACGGAAACTGAAGATGGTGAAACCACTTGTGCGGGGTTCGATCTGTCAGTCGCGCAGGACCAAAGTTCATATCCGGATCCTTGCCCGCGACATTCGTGAAATGGTGATGCTCGACGTTGTGTCCGTGCCGCCAGGCACCCTCATGGATCGGCGCATCCCAAGAAAACTTCTTGGAGTTGAAGCGCTCGCCTCCTTCGAGATGGTCATAGACCCCGTGCAGCACGGTGTGTCCGATCTCGATCGCCTGCAGTTGCTTGTGGACCCACAAAGCTCCGACGCCTGCGAGAAAGCTAATTGGCTCCATGCTGAAATGAATCAACGTCCGGCCAACGGCTTCCATCCCTCGCGAAAACGCATTCAACCGGCGGACGCGGGTAACATCACGCGGTCCTAACTCCGCTTCGGCCCTGTTGCGAATCTCATCGATTGCTTCGCCAAAACGTCTCATCCGCTCGGCGTAAGGGAGTTGCGTAAAATCACTCGAGAAACTGGAGCACTGCGCAGTCGCACTCATGGTACACTAGATCTGTTTGCAGCGCTGGCCGGCAATTCCGCGATGGGCCACCGCGCCGCGCGGGCGGCGTCGAAGTCGGAAGGTGAAGAAAATGGAATGATTCGAGTCATTGGCGCGGGAAGACTTTCAGGCAATGCCCTGCGAAGCAATACCGAAGGATGAGCGCTTAATAAAACCCCAAAAACCCAAGACGCGTGCCCGCCCCCCCTGTAACACACCGCTAACTCTGCGCACTGATCTGCTCGTATACTTCGAGAAGAAGGAAGCGAAGTCGGCGGGATTGGATCGCCCGGGCTTTCGGATCCTTGATTCGACGCGCTTGGTCGATGCGAGTCACAAGAGATGCCTGAAGGGCAAGCAATCCATCCACCGTGTAAGCGGGCGAGCTTGATCCACCACTCCAATTCGAAGCGGGAGTGGGAGTGGGAGATGGCGGCGCAGAGCCAAGTGCTTCCAGTGCACGATCTGAGAGTTGTATGGCTGCGGGGTCGATTGCAAATACGCCCAGGGAATTTTTTGAACCAGAGACCAGGATGGCAGATAGCGTCCACACACCTGTGGAACTTTCGAAAAGCGGGCCACCACTGTTACCAGAGCCGGTTGAAACTCTACTGATGCCGTAATACGAGCCAGACTCCTGGGTAAATGATCCCGCAAACGGCCCGGTTCTGTGCATGAAAAAGAGCCCGGGTTGATCATTGAAATCGATGACTGCGGGGTAGCCCACGATCATTTTATGGACGCTCGCATCCATCAATACGGTAGCCCCATTTTCGCGCACCCGCACGACCGGACCGAGTGGCGTGGTGCTGAACCCGACCAAAAAATCCAAGCCGAATGTTTCGGGAGAATCTTGATTTTCCAGCGCGCTTGAGGCGTAACTCGCGAAGTAGCGCCACCCTCGTAACTCGGCGTAATTGGTGGCATCGAAACGCGCGTTCCAGCCAACTGCGATTCTTATGCTGTTAGCCCAAACACCACGATCAAAAGCGGTATGAGCACAGGTGAAAACCAAGCGTGAATCGCGCGCCACGGCACCCGATCCTCGATAAAAAGCAGACCCGACTTGCGTGTCAATGAGCCCTGTCGACGAGAATGGGGCTTGCGCGCTAGTCGCTCCGTCCAAACGCTGTGGAAAAGTCTGGCCAAACGCGACGCTCGAGATACCGATGACGCACGCGATACCAAAGAAGAATTTTTTTCCATTAACGCTCATGTGACGTTCGTATCGTGTCCGGCTTGCTTGCGCAATGGTCAAGAGATTTGTTGGCGGATTCGCTTGTTCCCCAAGAGCCGGAATCGCGGGTGAGACGAATTACCGTGTAGGCAAATCGCCCGTCATGTAGTAGCTTGGCAGCTCAACCTGTGACAACACCGCCGATTAAAACCGAAAGAAATCTCCGCCGCGATCGACTTCGCGGTTGGGCGGTCATCGTGGTCGCACTTGAATTGCTAGGCGGTGTGTTTCCCGCGCAGGCGGCCGACTTCAGCCTGACGGTGCCGTTTCCGATTCGACCAGCGGATTGGGCTGATTCGAACGGATTGTTCTCGTCGCTCCCGCAGCAAGTCATGGCACCGGATGGATCCGGACGTGCGGAGTTTTATTTGACACCGGTGGTGGGTGAGGCGCAGGTTTTTGTGACGATTGTATTTGAGGATTTGGGCGTTGAGCCGATCGCCGTGTCTTGGAAAAGTTTGGAGACCGGTTTGCAAATTCCGCTGTCGGAGAATTTGTCAGAGGGTGTGGGCGGATGGGGGCAGCGCACCCTTCGGCTGCCATCAGCACTCGCCACGCAAGGAGGTATCGTGGTTCTCAGCGGCAATCAACGAGCGGTCGCGCGCGTGCGGATCGACTGGCTGGAGCCTACGGAAACCTATGTCGCCGTGGATCAAGCGATTCCCGGGTTGATCATGGGGGGGCGCATGATTGACGACACGGCACTTTCTGGGCGTCCTGAGATGAGTCCGCCTGATGCTTGGTTTGGCGAGGTCTTTGAAACGGCTCTCCAAGATGACCCAGTGAGCCTCGATGGTGGAGTTCTTTTCGAGATCCCGTTTGCCGAGGCGCACACGACGATATTGCTGAAGGCAAAATTCCAAGGCGTCGCTCCTGGCGATGCCGTTGAGATCTGGGTGAACGACGAGCTCGCAGGGACAATCCAGCCTGTAACCCCGCCGCTGACGGACCCTGGGTATGTTCGCATTGCTGACCAACGTGTCGTTTACGCCGGATGGCGCGAAGGGACGATTTTCCTCCCGAGCGGCATGCTGCAAGCAGGTGAGAACACGCTGGTGGTGCGGGCGGCGACCCCCGGATGCGCGATGCGGGATGCCGCGCTACAAATTTTAGTGCCGTTCGACGCCAGCGGCCCGGACCCGATCAACCTCGCTTGGCCTCAGCCTTAGTCGGGTCCTGAGGCTGTAAGAGCGTTGGTTTAGTGACTTGATTTTTGCCTTATCGCGGGTCCAGTATAACTTATGCAAAATCGCACCCTCCCCCTTCACCGGCACGTTGCTTCCGCTGCGGCTTACACGCTGGTCGAGATCATGTTGGTCTTGGGAATCATCGCCGTTTTGCTCGGGGCTTCGATCTACCTGCTGGTCGGTAACGTGGACGTGGCCAAGGAGCGACGTGTCGATGCGGACGTGCAAGCGATCTCGACTCAGCTCAAGGTTTTTGAAATGCAGAATTACACGTTTCCGACCACGGAGCAGGGACTGGAGGCGTTAGTCAAACGTCCGACATCTGACCCGGCACCGCGTCGATGGAGGCAACTGATGGAGGCCGTTCCGTTAGACCCTTGGGGCAAACCTTACGTTTACCGCTTTCCTGGAAAGCGAAATCCTACCAGCTTCGACCTGTATTCCTTCGGCCCGGACCGCGTAGAGAGTCAGGACGATTTACCGCCACCAAAATGACCGGTTCGCAGCCAACGCTCCGTTTGCGGGATGGCTATACATTTCTGGAAGTCGCGCTCGCTCTCGGGATCGTCATTGTCGTCTTTTTGACTGCGGTGCCACTCGTCGGATCGTCGTTCCAAGAGCGAAAACTGCGCGACGCGGTTCAGGCGGTCAGCGAGTTTGTCCTCGAAACACGCACTGCTTCAGCTAGGGAAAATCGCAGGATTGCGATTCGCATGGAACCTGACGGCTTGATCGACGCAGCACCTGAGACCACTGCGTTGAGCGTCGCGTTTCCAGAGGGCGTCGAGGTGACCGTGCCCGGTCCCCGCCGGAAATGGGTCGGATTGGATGGCCAGATGTGGTATTTTTCACCCATTGGCACCGTCACGCCGATCACGATGCGGTTCGCAATTGAGGATCGGTGGATCGAGGTGGATTTCGACTTTCTCACAGGCCGCGTGGCGGAGGAACGCTATGCACTCTAAGTCATCTTCAGGCAGGCGGGGATTCACCATCGCGGAGACTCTGGTCGCGCTGGCGGTCTTTATTTTTGCCGTGCTGGGAGTCTCACTTGCCTTGGACGCGACTATCACTGCTGCCCGCACGATGCAACGGGAGTCGCTGATCCGAACGGAACTTCAAAGCCGACTAGCCGTGCTGTCGAATCGCCCTGCTGTCGAGTTCAGCGCGGAAGCACCGGCGAATGCGGACGCGGTCACGTTTTCCGAGTCCATCCGCCCCGAAATCATCCGCACCGAGGACGCAACGCTTTTACCGGGATTTTGGAAACTCTCGGTCGTAGCGAAGTGGATGGATGGAGGGGAAGCGCAAGAATGGGAGCTGTCGCATCTGGAATACAACCCGTGAGACCACGATCGCGTCATCGGCTATCGCTCGGGTTTTCGCTCATCGAAGTCCTCATGGCGACGGCAATTTTTTTCCTGCTGGCCGGTGGGATTTTTGCCGTGGTATCGGCATCGAACCAGGTCACGGGCGAGATCGTTGCTGCCCAGTTGGAGTCTAAGCGGTTCGACGCATTCCAACGATTTTTGCGGTTGTTCTTCACGAACCTTCCTGCAGATGCATCGATCGAGCTGCGCGTCAGGGACTGGCGTGACCGGGGTGCGACCGTTGAGCTATTAGTCGATCCGGCACCACCGATCCTTCCGACCTCGGACGGAAGCGATGAGAGTATGGGCGTAGCGATCAGTGGCGTGCCGGACGGATCCGGGTTGCTAGGCGTGTCGGTTGCCAGGTTTACGTCGGCGGAGGGTGCGCAAAAGCGAGACGCCCAGCTCGACGATGCGGAGTGGACGCCTCTGATTTCCGATATTCGCAAAATCCGGTGGCGGTTTGCTGCCACGAACGATGTGAATCTTTCTGAGACGTGGGAAGCCGGCCAGGGCCGCCCTGGACTCGCAGAGTTGACTATCGAGCGTGCCAATGGCACGACCGATGTGCTGGCATTTTGGATTCCGCCCGTGGTCGGGGAAGCACCAACGCAGTGAGCCAAATGAACATCTGCCACCGCCGGACACCCGATTCTTTCCATGCGCGTTTTGCAGGGAGCGCATTATTGCTGACATTGTGGTGCGTGGGAGTGTTGTCACTGTCGATATTCGTCGTCGTCCGACTGGTAGAATACGACCTCGATGATGAGCGTTTTGAATCCATGCGCGTGGAGGCAAGGGAAATGGCACTTACGGGCATCGCGCTAGCCCTCCATCCAGAGATCGAGCGGGGAAACCCGCTTCTAAGGCAAACATTAGGTGATGATCGCACGCTTGTGGTTTCGGTGGAGAGTGAAAGTGCACGGCTTAATATCAACAAGGCCCTTCAGCAGCCCTACAGCCCAATTCTCAAGGCGATCCTGACGCGCTGGGAAGTGCCGGACCGCGATATCAGCTCGATTGTCGATTCGCTATACGATTGGGTCGATGAGGATGAGCTTCGCTCACTCAATGGCGCCGAACGGGAAGACCTCGAAAACCAATCACGCTACTCGATTCCGCAAAACCGCCCATTCATCGCCGTGTCGGAAATGGAGCGCGTGCGAGGAATGGATCAAGTCGCCGCATTGGTCCCACAATGGAAGCGCTATTTTTCTGTTTTCAGTGGCGATAAGTTCGACATCCACGATGTGTCACTCGACTGGTTGGTCGCCGCCGGAGGATTGCCGGAAACGATAGCCACCCAGTGGATCGCGGCGAGAAACGGCTCTGACGAACTAGCTGGCACTGAGGACGATCTGCGGTTATCAAATATCGCCGAACTCCGAGGCCTCCTAGGTATCGGCGAAACACAACTAGCCGCGCTGCAACAATCATTTGACGTGAACGCCGACCCACTCCGCATCACCAGCCTCGCCACGATTGGCGACGTGAGCTATGCAATCTCTGTGGTAACCAGAAAACCTGAAGCCGGGGAAGTCCCGGTGTTCCTGAGTTGGGAGGAGGAATGAAACGCGCCAAAATCGCATCTCAACGCGTTGTCCGTCCGATCAGCGCGCAGTGGGAGGTTTGGGATCTGCCTGAAGGTGGCGAGCAACCACCGACAAACGGTTCGACACACCCGGTGCCGCCGGTTGCGCTGGACGAGAGTGACCTCTTGGCGATCCCTGCACGACTGGTCGTTTCTGCCGCGTTGTGGGTGCCTACCGTCGAAGCCGCGGAGCTCGACGAGTCCGTGCGGCTGGAGCTGGAGTTAAGCGGATTGCCGGCTCCGAAGGCAGTTTCCTCCAGCATCACGTTACGCACCGTCGTCGAAGAAAATGGGCGCACCTTGGTGGCGTGCTCGCTTTTTCCGACGGACCTGTCGGATGCCTTGGCCGGCTTGAGATTTCGGCGTTTTGAAGCGTCTCCGCATTTGTTGAAGTTGCCTGAGAATGCGGCCACCATCTGGCGCGAAGGTGATGATTTAGTGCTCTGCTTCACCCGCGGCGCAGCGGTGGTTGTCTGGGAAACAATTCATGCGGATGCTTCGGACCTGGAGATTGCCTTGTGGCTTCGTTTAACTACTACGCAGCTTCAAGCAGAGGGTGTGATTCCGCGGTGGCTTGAATGGCATGACCCGAATGAGGTCTTGGCCAACCGTGAGATCCCCGTTCCCCAAGGAGGAAAATGGGTGACTACACGAGGGGAAATTGTCAATCCGAAACTTCCCGGGCAACTCGCGACGTGGCAACCGCCATCGACGTTACAGGTCATCGATCAATCGCGCAAAAAACAAAAGATCCGCCAGTTCGTTTACGTATCGCTTGGGGCCTATCTGGCGCTGATCGTTTTTGCGATTGGATACATTGGATTCATGAAGATTCAGGCATCGATCATGGAGTCCGAGAGCGATCAACTGGCCGCGACAGTGGAGACATTTGCGCCGGTCAGCGAGGCATGGCAGCTGGTTTCTTCCACGGTGGAAACGGAGCAGTTTCCACTCGAAATTCTGCTTCAACTGGTCACGAATATGCCTGAATCCGGCATTCGGCTGACTGCGCTTACGATGAATGATAACGAAGTTCTCGTGGAAGGGGAGGCGGCATCGGCCACGCTTGCATCGAACTTTTTCGATTCCATCGAGCGAGACGACGACTTTCAATACGTGGCTTGGGAGATGCCTCCTCCATCGCTGCTTCCCAACAGCACTGCGAGGTTCCAAATGCGCGGCACCATTCTTAGCTTATGAGACCGCTGACTCGAAAAGAGAAACAACTGAGCATGGTACTTGGGATTATTGCCTTGGTAGTTCTTAATCTTTTCCTGTTGCGCTGGATTTCCGGGGAGATCCAAGCCATGAAGGGGCGCCTGAGTGAGCTGACGAGCGAAACCCAGTCGCTACGCTCGCTGGCGTTGGAGCGTCCGTATTGGGAGACTCGCGCAGCGTGGCTCGCAGCGAACGAACCGACGCCCTACGCCGGGCAAACCACGGACTCCGCATTTGCCGAGCGGGTGCAACGGGAAATCCGTCAGTTTGACCTCGTCATCGAAAGCCAGCAGCTTCTCGGATCTGAAACAATAGGTGAGTGGGTTGCGACTCCCATGGATTTAACCCTGCGCGGCAATCTGCAATCCATCGTTCGTTGGTTGCAATCTGCCCAAGGACCGGGAAAGTTCTTATCTGTGCAAAGTTTTAATTTGAGACAGGGCGATGACGGGACGAATATGGTCCTGCGCATCCGCCTTCGTCAGATCTTCCGTGGCGAAACGAAGGAGGACGACAACGTATGAAAACGCGTCTCCCATCGGCTATTCTTTGCGCACTCGCGATGTTTGGAGAATTCGCCAACCTCATCGCCGAAGATGAGCCGCCGTTTCAGCCGGAAACCTACCCGCTCGAGCGCTACCAGCCGATCTGGGAACGCTCACCATTTGTCGTGGAAACAAAAATCGTTGATGAGTCCGCAGGGTTAGCCCAACGGTTTGCGCTCACAGGTGTCGCGATGATGGCCGGCGCGCCGGTCGCATTTTTGCTGGATCGAAGCTCGCTGGCGCGGATCATGGTCACACCGGGCCGTGACTCGCAAGGGATCGAACTTCTATCCGTGGATCAACAATCCGATGTGCGCAACTCATCCGCGGTAATTAAACTAGGGGCGGAACAAGCCTCTCTCCGCTTCGATGCGGACTCTCTCAATATCGCTGCGGGGGCCGCCTCACAACCGACAGGAGCACCTCCCCCAGCCGGGCAGATTCCAGTAATCCCCCAAGCAAACCAAGCCAATGCCAATCCCGCACAACCTCCAGCTTCGCCCACGCGGGTGATCCGGCGCACGCTCATCAGACCCCGTGAATAGTTCGCGTATGAAAACACTACTCGTCATCCTCATCCTCGTTTCGATTGTCGGTATTCACCGGCTCGCCGCCCAACCGGGCCAAAGCGATACGATATCCGTGCAACTGCCGAACAATCCGGTCACCGAAGTCGCCGGTTTTTATGAAGCGCTGACGGGGAGACGACTGATTTTGGACTCAGGACTCGCAGGGCCGAATCTCTCGATTTCGGTGAACCAACCGGTCACGAAGCAGGAGGCGATTGCCCTGATCGAAGCGGCATTGATCTTGAATGGATACACGATGATCCCGGTGGATGACCGGACATCCAAGCTGCTAGGACCGACGAAACAAGCCCGGAGCGAGTCGATTCCGCTCTACACCGATCCCTCACAACTTCCCGACGGAGAAGGGATCGTCAGTTATTTCATGCCATTCCGGTTTATCAAAATCGATGAAGCGCAAAATGTCTTTAACATGTATGTAGCGATCCGACCGTTTGGTAGCATCGTTCCAGTTCCGAGTGTCAATGCACTCGTCATCACGGAGAATATCCCTCTGGTTCGACGCATGATCGGATTGCAACAGCTTATCGATGTGCAGGGTGGCCGAACCGTCACCGAATTTGTCGATCTGGAGCGCGCGGACGCCGAACGGGTTGCTGAGATTCTTGGCAAATTGTTTGACGGGGAATCCGAGCAGATCGCATCACCCAACAACCCGGCACCCGCACCGGTTGATCCCAATGTCCCCGTGGAGTCTCAGCCGCCGCCTGCCGGAACTGGCAATAACGTCGTTGCAGTCTCGAGTATCGGGCAAAAAGTCCAGATCATTGCTGACCCGCGCACGAACAGGCTCATGATTGTCGCGCCTGAGAGTCGGATCGCCTACGTCAAAGGACTGATCGAAAATCTCGACGTCGCCGTTTCGTTCGATGACCCGTTGGAAAAGCAACTCCGGTTTGCCGCGGCTGGCGACATTTTGCCGGTTCTTGGCAACCTCCTCGCGGAAGGCGATGAGGAAGTCGAGACCACGGGGGCTGGCGATTCAGGTAGTTCCGGTGCCACCGGTCGTGGCCCTGGTGCCAACGCTGGTGATGGAGGCACGACCGGTGCTGGTGGCGGCACCGGCGGCACCAAACCGGATCGCCTCCGAGCACGCACCGAAAGCACTGCTCCTGAATCAATCAGCGTAGGCAAAGCACGCATCATCGCAGATCGGAGTTCGAATAAGATCATCGTGATCGGGCCTCCAGAGAGCCGGGCAAAGGCATCGCGTGTCATCGATATGCTCGATCAACGTCCGAAGCAGGTTTATCTCGCGGTCGTGATTGGTCAGCTCACGCTCGGCGACGGGATCGAGTTTGGAATCGATTACCTCATTCGAAATGGGGACCTTCGGATTTTGGGACAAGGCACTTCCGCCGGGATCGCTGACCTTTTGCGAAATCGGAATGCGGTCCTGGATATCCTACCCGGCGCATCCGATGTGATCAATACCGCCGGAGAGGCAGCCAATACCCTCGCAGGGACTACGCTTCCTGTGGCCTCCGGGCTCACGGTTTTTGGCTCTATCGGCGATAACGTGGATATCTTCGCGCGCGCGCTTGCATCCACCAACCGATTTCAAATCATCTCCCGCCCCGTGGTCTATGCGGCCAATAACCAAAAGGCGGTGATCAGCTCGGGCCAGAGTGTTCCAGTGCCGCAGAGCACGTTGACCTCCGTGGTCAGCGGCGGCATCAACAACGATTCCAATGCCGTCACGTCGAATATCGAATACAAAGATGTTGTTCTAAAATTAGAAGTCATCCCGCTCATCAACTCGAAAAATGAGGTGACCCTTGAGATCGCGCAGCAGAATGACAACATCCAAGAGACCGTCGAGATTTCCAATAATCAGGTGCCGGTGATCGGGACGCAGGAGCTCACGACCACGGTGACCGTGCCGAACCGGCATACGATCATCCTCGGTGGCTTGATCACCGATCAGGAGCAACGCGTTGAGACAGGTATTCCATTTCTCAAAGATATCCCATTCGTTGGGTATGCGTTTGCATCGACCACGAAAGATACCGTCCGGCGTGAGTTGATCGTCATGATTCAGCCATTCATCATCGACTCTGACGAAACACTGCAGCAGGCGAACTTCATCGAACGCTCGAACAGCAGCTTCCGCGATGGGATTTACGATGAAGTTGCGCCGCTTGCGCCCGGCAATGTCCCAACGGTCCCGTCATTTGGACCCAGCCCGGAACAACCGTTCGGCGAACTTTCATGGTAAGTACCGTAGAGTCCGAATTGTCGCAAATCCTGGCTGTCGCCGCGGGGGATTCGTCGTCTGGATGGCAAACCGCCGCTATGGAGGCGATTGACGCTCAGCGTTCGCCGGTTCGTGGAATTCTGGAAAGTGGAAGCGTGTCCGAGGAGGCATTCTTAAACTCGATTTCCACGCAGATCGGGATGCCGTGGTTTACACCTCCGGCGGCGGATGGGCTCGCGGGTCCAACAGGGGAAAAGCTGCCGGCTCGATTGGCGCTTAAGTATCAACTCGTCGTGGTCGAGCACACGCCCGATCATCTGGCTATCGCGACATACGATCCATTTGATCACTTCGCGCGGGCGGCGGTGCGTCGGCATATCGGCGGGCGCGTGCGGTTTGTGATGACGACTCGCAAGTTCATCGTCACCACTCTCCGGAAGCAATACGGGGTGGGCGCCGAGACATTTGAAGAACTTCTTGAGGGCCGCGACGGAGAGGACTTTGAAAGTGATAACATCGAGGAGGTCAACGTGCTCGACGGCGATGACTCCGAAGCATCGGTGATGAAATTTGTGAACCAAATCATCCGCGAAGCACTCGCTGAACGCGCCACGGATATCCACGTTGAGCCGCTCGGAAGCGATCTCCGGATTCGGTGTCGGATCGATGGTGTGTTACACGAAGTGCCGGTCCCTCCGAATATCAAAGTCCTCCAAGCGTCGGTGCTCTCGCGTATTAAAATCATGGCGAATCTCGATATCGCCGAGCGCCGCATGCCACAAGACGGTCGCATCAACTTGGAATTCGGTGGTCAGTCGATCGATGTCCGCGTGGCCACGATTCCGTCGGTGACGGGTGAGACGATCAGTCTGCGGTTGCTCGGGCAGGAGCAGTTTGATTTTGCGCTTCTTGGCTTGGACGCGGATTACGAGAAGATCGTGCGTGAGTTGCTGGCGATGCCTAACGGAATTGTGCTTGTGACTGGCCCGACCGGCTGCGGTAAATCCACGAGCCTTTATACATTTCTTTCGTCGTTGAACGTGAAGGAACGCCGGATCGTGACGATCGAAGACCCGGTGGAACACAAGTTGCCCGGAGTGATCCAGATCGCCGTGCGTCCGGAAATCAACCTGACCTTCGCCAACGCGCTTCGCAGCGTGCTCCGCGGCGATCCCAACGTGATCATGATCGGAGAAATGCGCGACCTCGAAACGGCGGAAATCGCCGTCCGCTCGGCGCTCACAGGGCATCTTGTTTTCAGTACTCTCCACACAAACGACTCCGTGGGCGGAATCACCCGACTCATTGATATGGGGGTGGAGCCATTCCTGATCGGCTCATCGGTGCGCGCATTTATCGCTCAGCGCTTGGTCCGTAAACTCTGCCCGCATTGCAAACAACCTGACGCTCACCCCGATAGCCTGCTCATGGAAATCGGATTTCCTCTGTCTGAACGCGATAAGATTTTCGGTCCGCGCGGATGCGATGAGTGCCGCCATACCGGGTATCGCGGACGGAGTGCGCTTTACGAAATCTGCCAGGTAAGCAATGGAATGCAGGACCTCATTCAACAACGGGCGCCGCTCCGCGCCATGCGTCAATTGGCCGTAGATGAGGGCATGGTTTCGCTGCGAACCTCCGGATGGAAGCGTGTCATCGAAGGAAAAACTTCGATCGAGGAAGTCCTCCGGGTCACGGCTGCCGATGTGGCGCTGCTCGACGAGTAAATCCCCTCCATTGCACGACGATGCCAACATTTGACTTCAAAGCTGCGGGAGCCGACGGCGCGGTGGAGAGTGGATCGCTCGAAGCGAAATCCAAAGCGGAGGCTTATGAGTTACTTCGCAAGAAGAAGCTGCGTCCGGTTTCGATTTCAAGAAAGGACTCCGACGGATCGGGCGTCGATGGAACAGGCGCTTCCGATGAAGCACCGGTGTTTGATAAAATTCGGCGTCTCTCGTCGAGCCAGATTCTTCTCTTTACGGAAGAGCTGTCGGATCTGCTCGATGCGGGACTGCAACTGGAACCTGCGCTGCGCGTCATCGAATCCCGTAAGGAACGATCTCCGCTGAAGCCTGTGGCCGCATGGCTGCGTCAGCAGGTGCGGGACGGCGTGAGTTTTTCTAACGCATTGCGTCGATGCCGCAATTGTTTTTCGGAGCTCTTTTGCAGCATGGTAGCAGCGGGCGAGGCTGCAGGAGCCCTGCCTCAAATCCTGAAGCGGCAAGCAGAGCATTTTGCAATCATGACCGACCTTCGCAAACGCGTCTCGATGGCATTGGTGTACCCGACTATCGTTTTTTCTGCCGGTATCGTCCTGCTGATCATCTTTGTCAGCTTTTTGCTGCCGGCACTCACGTCGCTTCTGAGTCGCACGGGCCAGCAATTGCCATTGATGACGCGAATGCTCATTGGAATCAGTGAGTTCTTCGGCGCCTACTGGTGGGCTGTGATTTTGTTGATCGCTGCGTTGGCAACCGGTTTCAACATGTGGAGAAAAACGCCGAAGGGCCAAATGACATGGGACCGCGTGCAATTGGATATTCCATTGGTCGGCTCGATTCTGCGAACGCAGTTTCTTGCGGAATTCTCTCAAACATTGGCCACGTTGGTTTCGAACGGGGTCACGCTCATTAACAGCCTTGCACTTCTCCAAAAGGCCACGCCAAACCTGTATTTGAAAGGGTTGCTCGGGCGCATTTTGGATCGCGTGGGTGAGGGGAGTTCGCTCACCTCCGCGCTGAGGCAGCATCCATTTTTTCCTGACGTGCTGATCGACGTCGTTACGGTCGGTGAACAAACCGGCGATTTGGCAACCGCCTTACTCCGCGGTGCCAAACGCTATGATCGCGAGTTCAACCACCGGATCGCCCGCCTGACCACGCTCATCCAACCAGTGACGATTATGGTCGTTGCCATATTTGTGGGGCTTGTAGCGTACTCAATGATTACCGGGATTTTGACCTCCGTGTCCGGGCTGCGCGGGCGGTAGGGCATCCAATACTCTCCCTCCAAAAAAGACGCCGTGCAAGGTTCTTGCACGGCGTTTTCTGTAAGGATTTGGAGCAATAACCGTTAGGCTGTCTTGCAAAAGTCCTCGAGCCGGTCGAGGCCGTTTTTGATCACGTCCATGCTCGTCGCGTAGCTGAGACGCACGGTTGTGTCGTCGCCAAATGCGATGCCCGGAACCACGGCGACATTCGCCTTGCTCAGGAGCCGGTCCGCGAAGTTGGTCGAGGTCAGACCGAGCTTCTTGATGTTTGCGAGCACATAAAATGCACCCTGCGGCTTCACGGCCGAGATCCCTGAAATGCTGCTCAGGCGCCCATACATGTATTCGCGACGAATGTTGAACTCCTCCACCATGTCGGTCACACATTGCTGATCACCTTTGAGTGCGGCTAGTCCTCCCTTTTGGGCAAACGAACATGGGTTCGATGTGCTGTGGCTCTGCATCGAATCAATCACCTTGGCCAATGGCTCCGGCGCACCGAGATAACCCAAGCGCCATCCAGTCATGGAATACGCCTTGCTGAATCCATTCACCGTGATCGTCAAATCGTAGGCTTCCGGCGTGAGCGATGCGATGCTCACATGCTCAGCTCCATCATAAACAATCTTTTCGTAAATCTCGTCGGAAAGGATCACGATATCTTCCTCAGCCGCGACTTCCGCAATCGCCCGGAGTTCCTCGCGGGTGTAGATCGATCCAGTAGGATTACCCGGAGTGTTGATGATGATCATCTTTGTCTTCGGGGTCATCGCATTTTCAAACTGCTCAGCGGTTAGCTTCCAGTCGTTTTCCATTGTGGTCGGAACGATGACAGGCTCTGCGCCCGCGAGTCGGACCATTTCCGGATAGCTCAGCCAGTATGGGGCCGGGATGATGACTTCGTCGCCGGGTTGACACACGGCGAGGATGGCGTTCAAACAGGATTGTTTGGCTCCGTTGCTGACGATGATCTGGCTCGGCTTGTATTCCAGTCCATTGTCTGCCGAAAATTTCGACGAGATCGCTTGGCGGAGTTCAGGGATGCCTGAGCTTGGGGTGTATTTTGTGAATCCAGTTTCGAGCGCAGCCTGTGCAGCAGCTTTGATGTGGTCTGGAGTGTCGAAATCGGGTTCGCCAGCTCCGAACCCGCAAACATCAATGCCTTCCGCCTTCATGGCTTTGGCTTTGCTGTCGATAGCAAGGGTGAGAGATGGGGTGAGATGGGCTACGCGTGAGGAGAATTCCATGGTTTCTGTTTTGTAGATGAAGGTGGATGTTAGCTGGCCGCGTGATGGGATTCAATCAACGGTTTGAAATTATTCGCGGCAATGTTCAGGAGTGAAATCTCGCGCTTTGCATTTTCTACTGAGTCCGAGGCGTGCGCGGCATTGACCATGACACTCTGACCAAACTCCTTGCGGATCGTGCCAGTTGGAGCTTTGGCCGGGTCTGTGGGACCGAGGACGGACCGGATTTTCGCGACGGCATTCACGCCGTGATAGAGGAGCGCAAAGCATTTCTCCGTGCCGGGCTCGTCACGAAGCTCGGGCGGGCATTGGCTGGGACGGCGGCCGGCCATAAATTGAATGATCGACTCCCAGTGGGCGCGGGCCGCGAGCGGTGTGATCAATCCGGACAGGTTGGATTCGATTTCGTCGTTAAGCGGGCAACCGAGTTCATCCTCGATGGCCAACCGAACACGGCGGCCAGTAGAGTCGGCTAAGTGGTGGAGCAATGCATCAAGCACTGGCCGATAAAATTCCTCTGCCTCGGCGACGCTCATGTGCAGGACTTTTACTCCCACGATTGCGAGGCCGGTGCGGGAAAATGTCTCGATCAATGCGCCAGGCCGGACATTGGGAAAGCGGAAGTTATCTGGCTTGAGGAGGACGAGTGTGGTTTCGGCTGTGCCGGATTCCGGGGGCGGAATCAGGTGATCCAAAACGCCGCCGTCGGAGTCTGAATAGGCGGCCCAAAGCTTGAGATCTGCCTCCGCAGCCTGCGGCGACTGGGGTGCCAGTGCGGCCGGCTCAAAGTAAATGACGTTCCCGTTTTCTGAAATGTAGTCGCCATAGGTGTCGCGAATCGTCTCTCCCGCCGTGAGGTCATAGACGAGGTGCCCTGTCACGCGTCGCACTTTGGCCACTGCGTCTTCGCCCCGGAGCACGAGCATCATCACCCGTGGGCGGTTTCCATCGGCGTCAGCCCCGAAGTTTTTCCTGATGTAGTCTCGCACTAGTTGCTGCGTGTGCCGGTGCCTTTCGTCGTCATCGCTCACGATCGAATCGGCGTATCTTTCGATCAACGCGTCGGAGGGCGCAAACACGCGTGCTGCCACCAAATCCAAGCCCGAGCGCGAGATCAATCGCGACAAGATGCCGCCTGTCCGGGATTTCCGGATCGAGTGCGGCGTGATTAGGATGTAGGAAAGCTCTTGAGCAGGACTCTGCATAAATGGGACCGCACAGCGGGCGATCAAGCTCTACTTACGGGTCGGACAAGATACTTACGGACTGCTCAGCGAGTCAACCGGGAATTTGACTCGAAATCGGATGCCAGCTGTGTGTAATCTTTTCCCCGATGACTAGACCCCGCGTTGCGTTCTTCGACACGAAACCCTATGACGAAGAGTATTTCGATAAGATTGGCGCCTCTCGCCTTGAGATTGCTTACTTCCGATTTTCGTTGAATGCATCGGTCGCGCAAGTGGCTCACGGGTGCTTCGCTGTTTGCTGTTTTGTGCATGACCGGTTGGATCGCGAGTGTTTGCAGATCCTCCACGACGGCGGTGTAAAAATCGTCGCGATGCGCTGCGCTGGCTTCAACGAAGTGGACCTCGACGCAGCAGCCGAGCTGGGTATCATCGTCACGCGTGTGCCAGCGTATTCACCCAATGCCGTCGCAGAGCATGCAGTAGCTCTTTTGCTCACCCTCATCCGGCGGACCCACCGCGCATACAATCGGATTCGCGATCACAACTTCTCACTCTCTGGGTTTGTCGGGTTTGACGTGGCCGGAAAAACAGTCGGGCTCATCGGGTGTGGAAAGATCGGCCAAAAAGCCGCGCAGATCTTCGCAGGCTTTGAAGCCCGGGTGATCGCGTATGACCCCATGGCTGACAGCCATTGGGCCGCAAGTAAAGGCGTGAGCCTCACCGACCTAGACACACTGCTCCGCGAGTCCGACATTATCTCGCTGCATGTGCCGCTAACCCCGGAGACCCGATACCTCGTACGTGCAGAAACTCTCGTGAAAATGAAGCCCGGCGTCGTGATTATCAACACGAGCCGCGGCGAACTCGTCAAAACCGAGGACCTCATCTCATACATCCGCTCCGGTCATGTCGGCGGTGTCGGGTTGGATGTCTACGAAGAAGAGGAAGACTACTTCTACTCGGACCATTCCGGCACCATCCTCGATAACGAGCAACTCGCGTACTTACTTACATTTCCCAATGTCTTGGTCACTGCCCACCAAGCATTTCTGACTGTCGAGGCCCTCACACAAATCGCGTCAGTCTCCGTGGAAAACATAGTTGCCGCTGCCGAAAACCGCCCACTGCTCGAAGGCACCGTGCTCGCATCCTATTCCAGAAAACACGTCTGAACCGCCCGAACGCCGATGCCTCCGCTGCGGGATCTAGTGGTGCGCGGCCTCAAGCTAGTGACGGAGACGCCCGAAGTGGACGACGAGAAACTTCGCAAGGCGGCCATCCGGCGCTTGCTCGGTAGTATGAGGGCCGGCAATACGGAGTCGATGGTTCCCCTGACGCGGGAGGAAATTTATGACCGGTGAGGTGTTTCTAGATTCCAACGTGTTGCTCTACGCCTGTTCATCCGCGCCGGATGACGCAGCAAAACGCGGGATCGCAGAGGGATTGATGCTCGACAGCCCCTTCTCGCTATCGGCTCAGGTTTTGCAGGAATTCATCGCGAACGCGTTGCGCAGGCCGTGGCTGGGAATCAGCGAGCAAAACATCGACTCCACCCTGCAACTGGCGTCGCTCGTTCGGGTGCCGGCAATCACCCGCGAGCTTGTCCTAGAGGCGGTTGCCCTGCGGCGGCGCAATAAGTTATCTCAATGGGATTCGACGATCCTTGCTGCGGCTAAGGAACTCGGATGCGAAGTGGTCTACTCCGAGGATATGAACAGAGGACTGGACTACGGTGGAGTCCGTGTGGTCAACCCTTTCAACTAACGCGGAGTTTAGTTCAGTAGGGAACCACCTGATCGAATCCTTCACTCCGCTAAAACCATCACCGACCATGCTGCTTGCCCTGGTAAGTTGCATTCGAACGAGCCAAGCTCACCTAAAGTTAACGCCCTCGCTACCGCAGTGGACTAACTGGTCGGCGCGCGAGTTTGCGTGGGTCTAGACGTAAATCTGTGCCATTTTCCGCCAGTAGTGGCCGCTGTGTGCGCGATCATCCCAATGGTGAATCTCGTGCCCGATGCCTTTCCGCTGGAGAATGTCGCTAAGCTCCTCGTTGTTGTCGCGAAACGGGTCCTCGCGTCCGATGGTCAGGACGATGTCCATTTCCCGAAGGTGTTGGAGGCGGGTCGGGCACTCAAGGTTTGGAAGAAAATGCGTCGGAGTGTGAAAATAGACGTTCTCGCTGTAATGGTCACCCAAAAGGCTGTCGAAATCCTCGACCTTGCGCGTTAGGTCATAGCGTCCGGAAAACGCAGCGAGCTTTTGAAACAAATGCGGATGGCGAAACGCGATGTTTGCCGCTTGGTAGGCCCCGAGGCTGCATCCGTGCGCGATCACGCAGGGGTGGGGGTTTTTCGAGTGCATGAACGGGAAGACCTCATTGAGGATGTATTCCTCGTATTGAATGTGCCTCTGGATCCGCCCCTCGGGGCTCGCCCAGTAGCAGTAGAACGTTTCGGCATCGATCCCGTCCAAGCAGAAAAACTGGAGCCACCCGCATTCGATCTTATGCCGCAAGACGGCGGGCATCCGCATCTCCTCATATTCCCAGAAGCGCCCGCCCCGGGTCGGAAAGACAAGGACCTTCGCTCCGGCGTGGCCGATCACTAGAAGCTCCATTTCACGGTTGAGTCGCCAACTCCACCATTTGTGATATTCCCGATGCATGCTCGCCGGATGTGATGTTTGTAGGAAAACAATTGCCCGCTCTGGCCTCACCTGTCGCTAAACGATTTGTAAAGACTTCGTTGCAATCCGACATTCGAACCGAAACTTGCCTTCGTCTTGACACACCGCTCACGACGGCCGCTCAATCAAATCAACGAAAGACGATAGAGACTGTGGTAAAACACAAGCGGTGGAACCCGATGATGCCCGCACGATGGCAAAGTAGCCACGCAGGCCGCTGGCTGCGGGGAAAAAAGTCGCTTGCTGTCAGTGAATAGGTCTGCCGATCGCCAGCTTCTGCCGCTGTGAGTCAATGCCGAGTTTCATTTCCTCTTCTCGGCCGAGGCTTCGGTGCCAAGTCCTTTACTGCAATAGGGCAGTGTGATTCTCGGGAACAATGAATTTGACGGTGCATTGAAAATTGCTAAGCTCCGCCATATGGGAACGAGCACGCTAGACCAGTGTGGGCCTCACTTCCAGCTCACCGGAAGCCTCCCTTCATCAGATCGGTCGGCTCATCGAGGATCACGAGTTGGTGAGAAGCATTCCCAGCTCTGTGTTTACAAACCGGGGATGGGATATGCACCACGCTAACCCATTGGCCGAAGAGGCAAAAGTCTCGCCGGAATCTGAGGAGTTTGTCGACCTCTACGATTTTGCTCCGTTCGGCTATCTCACGTTGAGCGAGTCCGGAGTGATTGACGAAGCCAACCTGACTGCAGCGCAGATGCTCGGTTTCGAAAAGTCTTCCTTGCTCGGACAGCTAATGTCCCAGTTCGTCGCAAGTGTCGACCACAACAACTTTAAGAAACACCTCCGGCAGCTTTCCGATGCCGGCGAGGCTCCTCCGTGCGAGCTCAGAATGATGAAGTCCGATGAATCGGTTTTCTGGGTAGCTGTTCGCACGAAGTGTATCAAACGTGAGACGGGTGTGCCCTGCTTCCGGGTCGGATTTCACGACATCAGCGCGCGAAAAGAGTTGGAAGCTTACCGGAAGATCGAACATGAAGTTTTGAGAATTCTCAACCAATCTGGCGACCAACGGGACTTCATTGGAGGGGTGTTGGACGTATTGAAGGCGCGCACCCAAGTGGATGCCGTCGGAATCCGGCTGCGGGAGGGAGGGCAGTTTGACCTGCCCCCGGAAGCGGGACACTTCAAAACTAGAGATCTGCGTTTTGTTTCGTTGTTTGGTTTCTTTGCCGCGTAGGTGCGCAAGCACCCGGTTGTTCCCCCCGAACGCCTGCCGCGGCGAG
>Ga0247844_1000152_pt1 | contig 144378 bp, 145 predicted proteins | sample LaCtaG_FD_192421 | JGI IMG/M metagenome (GOLD analysis project Ga0247844, IMG submission 192421) | Freshwater microbial communities from meromictic Lake La Cruz, Castile-La Mancha, Spain - LaCruzMarch201714.5m_1 | ecosystem: Environmental > Aquatic > Freshwater > Lake | place: Spain...
GAGTGCGGGAAACATGTCGGACTGCTTGGCTCGGCCTGTGCGCGATTTTCTTGCCCTCGGCATGAATCCAGATCACCGCAACTGCGTCGATCGGTCAAGCAAGTAAGCGATGTTATTTTCATGGGAGTTGTTGGCGACGAGCGCACAGCACAGCGACAGCGCACAGCACAGCCAGCCGCGCGCGCAACTCAGCCCACTTACCAGTGCGAAGAATCAAGGCGGCAGTTTTTCGAACTGAACTTCGTTTGGGCAAAGTAACCCGGTGTTTCTCAAGAGCGGGGCTTAGTTTTCGAGGGCGGCGGTTAAGTCGTCGGGAAGCTTCGGCCATTTGCTCATCGGCGATCTCCTTAAGGCTGGTTTTCTTCGGAAAGTACTGGCGCAGCAGGCCGTTGGTGTTTTCGACCGTGCCGCGTTCCCAGGAAGCTTAGGGTCAGGACCGAGATTGATTCGCCTAGGGCGTGGCGCATGCTTCGATTAGCGGAGGGCCGGCGTCGGCTTTTCGTGACGAGCTCAGCCGAGCGCGAGGAAGTGGGGTCGTCTCAGGTAGGCAGGGCAGCTCACGCGGTACCCGTCGCCGTCTGTCCGTTCGCTAAACCCAGGCAACGAACCTGCGCCGTGTTGCCGTCCGACAATTCCCGTCCGCCCTCTCCACTGAAATTGTCGCGGCACGGCCTCTGGTCGATCCGCGCGCATCGGCCTAGACTTGAACTCCATGTCGCTCCTGTTGGCTCGAAGTCTCTCCAAATCCTATCCGGCCACCGACGCCGGTGGTGGCCGCGTGCCCGTGCTCCAGCGCATCGACTTTGAACTTCAGGCGGGCGACTGCATCGCCCTGCTGGGCACTTCGGGATCCGGCAAGTCCACCTTGCTTCATTGCCTCGGCCTCCTCGATCGCCCCGATGCCGGTCAGCTTTTCTTCGAAGGTCGTGACCTTCTGAAGCTTTCGGATGCCGAGAAAGCCCGCTTCCGGCTCGAGAAACTGGGCTTTGTCTTTCAGTTCCACCATCTCGTGCCGGAGCTTTCGGCTCTGGAAAACGTGATGCTCCCCGCGGCCCTCGCCGGGCGCTCCGACGAAAAGTGGGCCCGCGAGCTCCTCGGCCGAGTCGGCTTGGGAGGCAAAGAGACGCGATTCCCTTGGCAACTTTCGGGCGGCGAACAGCAGCGGGTGGCCGTGGCTCGGGCTCTGGTGAACCGCCCGGCAATTCTCATGACCGACGAAGCGACCGGCAATTTGGACCGCCCACGGGCACTGGAAGTGCTCGAAGTTTTTTTCCAGGTGCATCGAGAGCTCGGGACCACGCTGCTCTCGGTCACCCACGACGAAGAACTCGCGGCCCGGTACACGCAGCGCTACCGCCTCCAAGAGGGCCGTTTGGACGCCGAGCCCGCCTAAACCCGAAGTGCCTCACGATCCCGATACCGTTTGAAAGACGGCCGACTTTGGGATTGTCTACCGGCCGCATAGCTTAAGCAGGGGGACCGGGGGGTTCCTGCGGGATGGGTGAATGTTAACGCGTCGTGTTGTTCCTGCGGCTGGCCTGCTCTTGGCACTTTTGTCTCTTTCTTCCGTGGCCGCGCCCGCAAAGGCGAAAGCTAAAACGGCGAAAGTCGAGGCTGCGCGCGCCGCAAACGTGCCCGCCGGCTTTCGCCCCGCCAAAGTGCTCGTCGAGGGCAATCGGCGCATCGAGAAAGACGCCATCCTCGAGAAAATGAAAATCAAGGCGGGCTCTGAGGTCGCCGCGGACGCCGTCCGGGCCGATATCCTCGCCATCTTCGCTATGGGTTACTTCGAGGATATCCGCGTGGAAAGCCGCGGCCCCGATCTGGTGGTGACGGTGCGTGAACGTCCCGTCGTGGTGGATATCGAATACGAGGGGAACGAAGAGTTCGAAAAGAAGGATCTCGACGAAGCCACCGCTCTCAAGGCGTTTACGGTGGTGAATCCCTCCAAGATTCGCCAAGGGCAAGCGGCCATCGCCAAAAAATACGAGGAAAAGGGCTACTACCTGGCCCGCGCCGAAACGGAATTTCGTCCTGTCGAGGGGCGTCCCGGCGAAGTGAAGCTTCTCTTCAAGATTACGGAGAACGAGAAGGTCCGCATCCGCAAGATTCACCTCTTGGGCAACAAGAACTTCAGCTCGGGCGATCTCAAGCAAGTCATGGTCACCGCCGAGGGGCACGTCTTCTCCTGGGCCACCTCCGGCGGCACCTACCGCGAAGGCGCGTTTGAGCGCGATCTCGCCGTGCTCGCGTTCTATTACGCCAACGAAGGTTACATCGAGGCGAAGTTCGCCAAGCCTCGCGTGACGCTGTCGCAGGACCGCCGCTATGTCGACATCCTGATCGAGGTGGAAGAGGGGAGGCAGTTCTTCCTGGGCAACGTGTCTTTCAAGGGCGATCTGCTCTTCTCCGAAGAAGAGCTTCGCCGCAGCTTCCCCATGCTCGAGGGCGACGTGTTCTCCGCGGGCAAGCTTCAGGAAGAAACGCTTAAGCTCACGGACAAGTACGGAGACGAAGGTTACGCCTTTGCCAACGTGATCCCGCGCCCGTCTACGCGCGAAGGCACGCAGATCGTGGATCTGCAGTTCGATATCGAACGGGGCGAGAAAGTTTACTGGGGCAAGATCGCGGTCACGGGCAACACCAAGACTCACGACAAGGTCGTGCGCCGCGAGTTGCCCTTCAACGAGGGCGAGCTCTACAACGCCACGAAGCGCAAGAAGGGTCTCGATCGCGTTCGTCGCCTCGGCTTCTTCGGCAACGACGTCAACTTCCTCACCTCAACGCCCAAGGGCTCCACGAACGTGTTGGACGTGGAAGTCCGCGTGGCCGAAAAACCCACGGGTTCGCTGAACGTGGCCGCCGGTTACGGCGCGGGTGGTCCCGGCTTTACGCTCCAGGGCCAAGTCGCCCAAAGCAACTTGTTCGGCAAGGGGCAGCAGCTTTCGTTCAACCTTTCGTACGCCAACAGCGGCTCCAAAACGATGACCTTCCAGTTTACGGATCCGAAGGTCTTCGATTCGCAATGGCTTGCGGGCTTTGACCTCTACGTGCAGGACAACCCGATCGGTTACAATCCGCAACTCTATCGACAGTTTCTGGGTGGCGCGAACTTCCGCGTGGGCCGCGAAATCGTCGAGAACACCTATCTCAACGGCACCTACAAAATCCAACACAGCCGCTTAGTCGACGAGATCTCGCCCACGATCTTCTCTACCGACAAGGATCAGAACTCGATCGTCTCGTCGGTGGAAGTGTCTGGTTCTTACGATACCCGCAACAACCGTCTCGATCCTTCGGGTGGCGAGTACATGACGATCTCGAGCGAGTTCGCGGGTCTCGGCGGGCGAGTTTTCCAAAAGTACTTGGCCACCGGGCGCCTCTACCGGCGCCTCTTCTGGAAACTCGTGTGGCGCTCCAACGTGGAGTACGGACTGCTTGCCAATGCGATGAACTCGGACCCGGTGCCCGACGCCGAACGCTTCATCCTGGGCGGGATTTTCTCGCTGCGGGGTTATCCCTTCAGTTCCATCGGGTCGCCGCGGGAGGTCGTGCCCACGCGCTCGGACTGGGTGAATCGTGCCGAGAACCACGAGAACAACGATCCGGCACAGCCGGTAAAGCCCGTGTCCGTGCCGCTGGGCGGACGACAGAAGCTCGTGATCAACCAAGAGCTCGAGTTCCCGCTTATTCCTGACGCGGACATCCGCGCGGCAATGTTCATCGACGCAGGCAACGCGTGGGAAGGCTCGCTTTCCAAGAGCGCGCCCGTTCTCTACTCGAACTGGGGTTGGGGTATCCGCTGGTACTCGCCTCTGGGCCCGCTGCGCTTTGAGTGGGGTTACCCGCTCAACCAGATTCCGAACAAGCGCGGCAAAGGCGTCGAGTTCCAGTTTATTATTGCGCCGACTTTCTAGGGTCCGGCCTACGGCGCGGGCGCTCGTTTAACGGGCGCGCTATTCAATTCTGCGGTAGGTATTTGCGCGCGTTTTGTCGGCGCCGGCGCAGAGGGCGGCAGCCGAGGGAGTGGGCTCGGCCGACAGGCCCTTCGCGTTGAGGCGCCCGAGTGCGTTGTTGTTGCCGGGTTTGGTGCCGAACAGGAGCACCGAAGTCTTGGCGTTTGCGCGCCTCAGTTTGACGACGAAAAGCTCGCCGCCCCACGGGGATTTTTCCTTAGGGCACGGCTCGATTTCAAAGTGGTCGCCATCTTTGGGCGTCACCTTGGGGTTGGCGTCTCCGCAGTTGCCGCTGGCCCAGACCTGCGAGGTGTACTCGTGGGTGCCGTCCTCGCGAAACTGGAACTCGCTCGTAAAGGCGTAGCCGCCGCCGGTGGGTCGCTCCCGCAAACATTTGGTACGCCAGCGGCCCTTGAGCATCGTGCGGAAATCCTCCACCGAGCGCGTCGCGGGTTTACGATCGGCGGGGTTAGCGGGCATCGGCTTGAATTCGGCGGGCTTGCGGGTCTTGGAGGCTTCGGTTTTGACCGCCGGGGCGGGTGCTTTGCTGGGCTTCGCGGCTTGCGTGACGTCGGCCAGTAACGCGAGGCAGCCGAGAGCCCAAAGTGCGGTCCGTCCCCAACGTGTCTGGCTCATGAATGTATCCCCTCAAAGGGTTAAGATCGGAACTTTTCGTCTTCTTCTTGAACGCTCTCTTGGGGGGCGTCGGTTTGCGCGCCGCGTTGATGCATTGCCCATGGGGGGCTCTCGCGATAAGACCGAGCCCTAAATCAAGGAGCAAACATGTCGATTCTTCAAAAGAAATCCTTCTTCTTGGCCTCTCTCTTGGGCCTTTCGCTCAGCGCCGGCAGCGCCTCCGCCGCCTCGATTAAGATCGGCACCGTGGACCTTCAGCGTGCCCTGCAGGAATGCAAGCGCGGCAAGAGCTCGAATGCCGCTTTCGAGAAGGAAATGAAGGAAAAAGACACCCAGCTGAAAACCGAGCAAGAGTCCGTGCGCAAGGCGGTCGAAGAGTTCCAAAAGAAAGCAGCCGTGCTGTCCGAGAAAGCGCGTGGCGAGCAACAAGCCAAGCTCCAACAACGCATGGCCGGGCTGGAGGAAATGCGTCAGAAGTTCGCGGGCGAGTTCCAAAACCGCCAGGGCGAACTCGTGAAGCCGCTCATCGAAGGCTTGCGCAACGTCGTTCCGGACATCGCCCGTCGTCGCAGCCTCGACGTCGTTTTGGAGTCGAGTCAGGGCGGTCTGTTGTACGCCCTCGACAAGACCGACATCACCGACGAACTCATCAAGCTCTACGACGAGAAGAATCCCTAACGGGTTCTAGAGAGAGGATTCGAAGCGATGGCGGCCGCGGGTTTGGCGCTTGCTTCCCCGGCGAGTCATTGGCCGAATCTTCCGGCTCTCGTCGCCGAGCTTCAGCATCGAGGCTTTGCCCCAGAGCTGTTGAAGACGGGGCGCGAGAGCTCGAGCGCTTGGCAGTCGCTGCTGCGTCCACGAAGCGCAGAGTCCGACGAATCCTCTGATTCCTCATACGCTTATGTGCTTAACTTAAAGCGTTGGTCGAAGTCCCGCTCATGGGGTCTCGTCTTTTTTGAGTCGTCCCTGCAGCCGACCGCGCAAGACCTTGCCCACACGAACTTCGCGATCAAAACCCAGGCTCCCGACGCGGCCCTCGATTTTGTGTTGCGTCGTTTGGCACTGCCCGAATGGAGTGGCCAAGGGGAGCCTATCCCCGACGGCGTGAGCGCCGAGCGGGGAGTTGTTGTCGGAGCTGGCACGCTGATTGGGCCCGGGACGGTTTTAGAGGCAGGCGTGCGCATCGGCGCGCATTGTCGCATTGGCTCGGATTGTCGCATCGGGGCCCACTCGCGCATCGGCGATGGCTGCCAGCTCGGCGACCGCGTGACGCTGACGGGTCAAGTTTCGGTGGGCGGGCAGGGCTTTGGTTTCGTAAAAGCTCCCGGCAAATCCGCGGGCTCGCCCCGTCTCCACGTGGGCGGCGTGCGCATCGGCGACGACGTTCGTCTGGGCGCTTTTGTGGCCGTCGATCGGGGAGTTTTCGAGGACACCGTGATCGGCCCGCGTACGGCCCTTGATAATCACGTTCAGATCGCCCACAACTGCGTGCTCGGCGCGGACGACGTCCTCTGTGGCTTCGTAGGGCTGTCGGGTTCCACCGTTCTGGGTGATGGCGTCACTCTTGCCGGCTTGGTGGGCACCAAGGGACATTTGCGGATTGGCCACGGTGTCACCGTGGCCGCCCAGTCCGGCGTCACGAGCGATCTGCCCGACCACTCGGGTGTTTGGAAAGGTTATCCGCCGCGGCCTTTGGCCGAGGCTCTCAAGAACCAAGTGCTCGTGGAAAAGTTACCCGAGTTCTTGGAACGTTTGCGCAAATTGGAGAAGACATGATCTCGAACGAACCGGAGCGCACTCTTCCTCACCGGGCCCCTTTCCTGTGGGTCCATCGTCTCATTGAACGCGACGAAGCAGGCACCGTGGGCGTGGTGGAGATGGACGTTCCCGCTCACTTGGACGTTTTCCGCGGCCACTTCCCGGAGAATCCGATTTTCCCGGGAGTGCTACAGGTGGAAGCCGCAGCCCAAGGGTGTCTCTGGATTTACCTGGGCGTGTTGCCTCCCGGCACCCAGCCGCCGGACGGTCGTTTTGTGGCCATCGAGACCTACAAGTTCAAGCGGCCCGTGATGCCCCCTGCGGTGTTGCGCATCGAGGGACATCAAAAGACCATCCGCTCGCGCCTTCATCTTTGGGAAGTCAAGATCACGCAAAACGACGAACTCGTTTCTTCGGGTACCTTCTGGCTTCACATGACTCGCGAGCCCGGAGCGGCCAAGTGAGTTCAGCCAAGATCCATGCCTCGGCGATCGTCGAGGCGGGGGCTCAGATCGCCGACGACGTCGAGATCGGGCCGTTCTGCACGGTGGGCCCCCACGTCAAAATCGGCGCAGGCACCCGCTTGCGGTCCCACGTGGTCTTGGAGGGGCATCTTGAGATCGGGGAGGCGAACACGTTTTTCCCCTTTTGCGTGATCGGCGCCCCGCCGCAAGACACCACCTATCACGAGGAGCCCACTCGCGTTGTCATCGGTGCCCGCAACATCTTTCGCGAATCCGTCACGATTCACCGGGGCACCGTCAAAGACAGGCAAGTCACCACCCTGGGTAACGACAACTTTCTCATGGCCCTCTCGCACGTGGCGCACGACTGCGTCATTGGCGACAAGAACATCCTCGTCAACCAGTGCGCCTTGGCCGGCCATGTGGAGGTCGGTAACGGGGTCGTTATCGGGGGCCTTACCGGCATCACCCAGCGTTGCCGCATTGGCGACCACGCCTTCATCGGTGCCGGTTCCGTGCTGCGTCGCGATCTGCCTCCCTACATGTGCGCCAAAGAATTTTCGGAAGTCAGCGGGCCTAATCTCGTAGGCCTTAAGCGCGCTGGATACGGCGAGGACGAGGTGCGCATGGCGCGCGAGTTCTTTAAGATGATGTACCTGGGCAACCAAACTACGGATCGGGCCATCAGCGAGATCGAAGAGCGTTACGGCACACATTTCTTCGCCCGGCGGTTTATCGATTTCGTGAAAGGGACTAGAATCGGTATCCAGAGGTAACCACTGGATGTCCGGCACCCGCTCAGAAAACACCGTGCGCTTCGCGGTCGTCGGTGCCGGCCACATGGGTGGCAACCACATCAAGAAAATCAAGTCCCTCGGCGCACGCCTGGATGCGCGCGTGAGCGTGATCGTTGAACCCGACGAGTTGCGGGCCACGGCCCTGGCCCGGGAGTTTCCCGAAGGCGAGCGTCCGCGGATCCTTGCTAACCTCGGGCAGCTCGGTCAACTCAGCGCGCTAGAGTATCCCGACGCCGCGGTCGTGGCGGTCCCTGCGCCGATCCACGTGGAGACGGCGGCCGCCTGTCTTGCCAAAGGTTTTCACACTCTCGTGGAGAAGCCGCTCGGGTTCTCCGCTCTCGATTGCCGTGAACTCAGCCAACGAGCCGCCAAGGCCAAGAAAATCCTTCATGTGGGCATGCTCGAGCGTTGGACCATGGCCAATCTGTGGCGCGACTGGAAGCCTGCGGTCGGTCCCTGGACGATCAACACCGTGCGCGTGGGTCCGTTCGTGCCGCGCGTGGGGGACACCGACGTTCTTCACGACCTCATGATCCACGACATCGATCTTTTCGTGTTGCTCGATTCGATCTACGGCTTCGCGCCCGTCAAAACGGTGCGCGCGTGGGGTCGTAAGCTTCGCTCGGGTTTCCTGGACTACGCGATCGTGGCGTTGGACTTAGAGGACGGCGGCATGGCGCGCTTCTTCTCGTCGCGCCTTTCGGCCGAGAGCTCGCGGAACTGGGAAATGACGGGGCCCGACTGGCACGCTTCCCTGGATTTCATGCGCCGCACGCTCAAGCGATTTGAGCGCGTAGGTAGGGACATGAACGCGTTCCAGGCTCACGAAACCCAATGGCAGAGTGGAGATCCGCTCGCGCTCGAGATCGAAGCCTTTGTTCAGCAGATCCGCGGACACCTGGGTGCCTCCGGCTCGGGTTCGGCCGCGGCCTTCGTGGCGCAGAATTTTGCCACGCTCGACAAGTTCATCCCCACGCCCAACACGGTCGTGCGCAGCCATGAAATCCTCGACGAGGTTCTCAGCTGCATCAAAGTCCTGGATAGCTGAGAAGCGCGTGCAAGAGCCCATTCGCTGCGTTCTCGGTCGGTCGCGTACCTGTGTACGCTTCCCTCCCTGCGGCCTTGCGCCTGGGCACTCGCCCGCGCTTCTGAGGAGTGTCTCGTGACTCAGGCAGCACACCGGGTTCTCGTTTCCGCCGGGGATCCTTCTGGGGATTTGATTTTGGCCGCGGTGATTCGCGAGCTCAAGGAGATTGCCCCGGGCAAACTCGAGTTTCATGGACTTTGTGGGCCCGCTTGCGAAGCCGAAGGCGTGAAGGTTTTGGCCGAAGCGCGGGATGTCGCGGTGGTGGGGATCTGGGAGGTGCTCCGGAAGCTCGGCACCATCTACGGAGCCCTCGGTAAATTGCGCTTGGCGCTTCAAGATTCGGATTCGCTTCTTTGCGTGGATTTTCCCGACTTCAACTTGAAGTTGGCGGGGATGGCGCGCGACCAGGTTAAGCCCGTGGACTACATCGTGGCCCCGCAAGTTTGGGCGTGGCGCTCCGGGAGGCTCTCGAAGATGCGCGGCTTGATTCGTCGCCTTTATCCAGCGCTGCCTTTTGAAGAAGAGATTTTTCGCGATGCGGGAGTCGATGCTCGTTTCTTTGGGCACCCGGTGCGCGATCTCCTTCCCCCGCGCGCCCGCAGCAGTGCGCGCACGGAGTTTGGCTTTCAGGACGCGGACGTCGTTTTCGCCTTGATGCCGGGTTCACGCCGTTCCGAGATCGATCGTCATTTGCCTTTGCTCATCGACGCTTGGGAGGGCGCACGGACGCTTCGCAAACGCAAAGCTCTGCGCGGCGAATGGAAGGGTTTGCTGCCGCTCGCTCCGGGTTGGGACTTCGCCCGGTTCTCCGAAGGCCTCAGTTCTCGAGTGAAAGATCAATTGGCGGCACTTGTGGAAGCGGGCGAATGGAAAATCGTCAACGACTCGCGCCGAGCCCTCATGGCCGCCGACTTTGGTTGGATCGCCTCCGGCACGGCCACGCTCGAAGCGGCTTATTATCAAGTGCCGCACGTGCTCATCTATCGCCTGAGTGGATTTTCTGCCTGGCTGATTCGCTCCTCGACGAGCTATTTCGACGGGAGGGATTCTTCGGCCGGATTGCCAAACATCCTGTTGGGACAAAAGGTGATTCCCGAGCTCCTTCAAAAAGATCTCACGGCCGAACGACTCACCACGGAAACCGTAGAGCTCTTAACCGACGGCATCCGCATGGGACGCTTGCGCAAGAGTCTGCGTTTTTTGCCTAAGCGTTTGGGAGAGGCCGGAGTCGCTCACCGCATCGCGCTCGATCTCGCTCAGTTGTGGGGCTTAGGGGCCAAGGCCGGAGGCCCGGCTCTTCCATGACGTTGTCTTTACTCCAGCGCCTCTACGCGTGGGGCCTGGCCTTGGACCGCGCGTTGACTCGGGCGCATCGACTCCCGGTGCCCGTGGTGTCGGTGGGCAACATCGCGGTGGGCGGCCGCGGTAAGACTCCCTTCGTGATCTGGCTCGCGCGCGGTTTGCAGGCGCGGGGTTACGCGCCCGTGGTGCTCACGCGCGGCTATGGACGCCGTTCGCGTTTACCGGTGGTGCTCTTGGATCCCGCGACCGCCTCCGCGGAGGAAACGGGCGACGAGGCCCTCGAGATCGGCTGGCTAGCCCGGGTGCCTGTTCTCGTGGGTGCCGAGCGCCTGCTCAACGCGCAGCACTGGCTTGCGACCCAAGCGTCGAAATCGTCAGCTCCCTCGTTGTCGCAGAGAACGGTTTTTCTTCTCGACGACGGATTCCAGCATTGGAAGCTCGCACGGGACTTCGACCTCGTGCTCACGGATCCCAGCGACGCAAGGGACGGGTTGCTCCCGTCCGGACGCCTGCGCGAGTGGCCGGAAGCCCTCCGTCGCGCGAGTCTCGTGCTCGAGCGAGGCCGCGACTTCCAAAAAATTTCTCGCCTTCGCCGACTTCCCCCGACGGGCGAGGCCCTGGTGTTGACGACTCGCGCGCCCGATAAGACTTATCTGCCCTCCCTCCAGGCGCTCGTGGGGTCCGTTGCCCTTCGCTTGGTGGAGTTGAGCGATCATGCCGAGGGCGCTGCGGCTGAGCGCCGGCTCGCGCGCGAGCCGGCGGGATTGCCGCTGCTCTTGGGCGCTAAGGAAGCCGTGAAGCTGCTGGCCCCCGGTGCTCAAGCCGAGTTCTTCCGAGAGGCCTTCGTGCCCGCGGGTCGTTCGGGACTTGGGCGGGACGTTTACGGCGTGGAGTTGGAACTTGAACTGCGCGGAGAGGACCGGATTTGGGCCGCCCTATTACCGGCCCTGGCCGCGCGCGGAACGGGGATTGCATGAGGGCACTCGCGGCGGTCACTTATTTCTTACTTTGGGCCTTCGGGGGTTTGTTTTCTCTCATCCCTTTCGCGTTGAAATCCGCCTTTGCGAGTGCGGTGGGTTGGATTCTGTTCCGAGTCTTGCGTTTGCGCGTTCACGTGGTGATGCACAACCTCGTGGCCGTTTTTCCACGCGCGCCACAGGAAGGCATGGACGATTACCGCCGTCGTCTGGAGCGAATCGGCTTTGGCCACTATCGACACCTCGTGCTTGTGTTCCTGGAGATTCTCGAGCGCTTCCACTGGAGTCCGCGTGTGGTCAGGCGGCGCGTGGAGCTCGACGGCTTCGAACACTTGGATCGTCCGACGAAAGCCGGGCAGGGCATGTTTGTTCTCACGGCCCACCTGGGTAACTGGGAACTTGTTTCGCTCGTGGGCAGCATGCTGGAGATGCGGCTGGCGATCGTCACGCGCTATCTGCGTAACCGTTTCTTCGATGCCATCTGGAAGCGGAGCCGTCGGCGCTACGGCATCGAGCTCCTGGAAGAAAGTGGATCCGGTTTGGCTATCGTGCGCGCTGTGCGGCGAGGCATGGCGGTGGGATTTATCCTCGACCAGTTCACGGGCGAGCCGCACGGGATTCCCTCCCCCTTTTTAGGGGTGCCGACATGGTGTCCCAAGGGGCTGGCGATTCTTGCGCCGCGGCTTAAGGCCCCCGTCATTCCGGCCTATTTGCTTCGCGAAAAGAACGGTCGCTTCCGCCTCGTCGTGGAGCCGGCTCTCGAGTTTCCGCCGGACGCGGATCTGGCGACCCACGTGCGAATTTGCAACGAGAACATCGAAAAGTGGGTGCGTCGTTATCCGGAGCAGTACCTTTGGGTGCACAAGCGCTTCAAGGGCACGCTCGACTACGCCGCGCCCTTGCCCTGGCTGCTTTGACGGGCCATGATATCTGACAATGTCGGGCGCTTGGAGATACGGAGTTCTGGCTCTCGCGGCGGCCTTCGGTTGCGCTCGCTCGCTCAAGGAACCCTCCGAGATCGTCGCGGCCCCCGAGGAGTTCCGTCAAAAGATGGAAGCCTTCGACGCATCGGCGAAGGTCGCGCCTCCTCCGCCCCCTCCTTCGGTGCCGGCGGTTCCGGCCAAGAAATCGCGCAAGCGCAAATCCAAGGCCGAGATCGCTAAAGAAGCGGCGGCGGCTGCGGCCGCTGCGGCCCTCGTGGACCCTTTTCCCACGTGGTCTCCCTCCTTCTGGCCTTTTTCGGTGGGGGAGAAGATCACGTTCACGCTGCGCTACGGGGTGCTGGAAGGGGGCATCGCCGTCCTTCAAGTCAAGGAGCCGATCAAGCTCGAAGGCGAGCCGGTCGTCCACATCGTGGGACACGTCAAGAGCTCCCGCGTGCTAGAGCTCTTTTACAAAGTCGACGACGAGATTCAAACGTGGATTGGGCTGAGTGACTTTTTGCCGCGTCGCCAGGAGATCCGGCAGAACGAAAGCTCTCGCTCGGGTCGTCGGATGGTGGTTTTCGATCCCAAGGCGCAAGTCGCCAAGTACTACGCCAAAACGAATTTCTCCGACGGACGTGAGGAAGAGCATCGGCGCGACGATCCTGTGGCGAGTTTTGCCCAGGACGTGTTTGGAGCCTTGTATTTTTACCGTTTCATCGATCGCGAACGGATCAACTTCCCGATCCACGACCGTTGGAAAAACTGGAACAACGGGTTGGAGTTCATCGATCGCCAAACGATCCGCGTGCCGGCTGGAGAGTTTCGTACAGTGCACTACAAATTACTTCCGCGCGTGACGGGTTATCTCGAGCCCAAAGGCGACGTGGAGATCTGGGTGAAAGACGATCCTTCGCGCATTCTTGTGCAGTTCAAGGCCAAGATCAAAGTCGGCTCCCTGACCGGCGAGCTTAAGGAGTATGAGGCCGGCACCGGCTGGGATCTTCCGCTCCCCGCGATTCGCACTCCGACGGATCTCAACGACATGGGTGAAATCAAGGCCCGATGAAACTGAGCGTGGTGGTGTTGACGCTCAACGAGGCCGAGCGCGTGGGTCGCTGCCTGCGCTCGCTCGCGCCCCTTGTGCCCAACGTCTCTCTGGTTCTGCTGGATTCCTTTTCTACCGATGCCACGATTTCTCAGGCGGAAACGGCGTGGCAAGAAATTGGGGGTCGGCCCCAGAATGCCGTGTTTTTGCGTCGCCCTTGGAAGGGCTTTGCCGAGGCCCGCAACGCCAGCCTCGACTGGGTGCGTGCTCCCTGGGTGCTGTGGCTCGATGCCGACGAGTGGCTGTCTCCGGAACTGGCCTCGGAACTCGCCGCGCTCCCGGAGCGCCCGGGTGCGGAGCTGCCTGTGGCGTATCGCATTCCTCGCCAGTCCTATTTTCTTGCGCGAGCCATACGGCACGGCGGGTGGTTTCCCGATCGCAAGGCCCGTCTGCTCCAGAGCGGCCGCGGCGAATGGAAGAAGGGACCTAAGGGGGCCGACGTTCACGAGGATCTGGTGGCGGCAAGCTGGGGCCTGCTCCGGGGCACGATCGAGCACGAGCCCTTTCGCGACGTGCAGGAGCAAATCGACACCAATCGGCGTTACTCGGCTTTGCTGGCGGAAGGATTTGCCGCCGAGTTGCGTTCGCAAGGCCGCTCGGCACCCTCGTGTCTTTACGCGAGTCTGCGCGTGCTCTGGAAGTTTTTCGAGAACTACGTCTGGAAGCTCGGCTTTCTGGATGGCGTGCCGGGGCTGCGCATCGCGTGGGGTTCGGCGCAAAGTCTCGGCTGGCGTTATGCGCGCACGCGGGAGCTGTTAGCGGAGGTAAAGCCTTGAGCACCGTGTGGATGATCCAAACGGCCTTTCTCGGTGACGCCGTCTTGTCGCTGCCGTTCTTGGCGCGCTTGGGAGAGGCGCGTCCGCGCTCCCGGATCGTCGTCATCGTTCGTCCGGCGGGGGAAGCCGTTTTCCGTTTGGCGTTGGCACGAGGCCTGAGCTCGCTTGCCCATCGCGTGGAAGTGCGTGTCTTCGATAAGCAGGGGCGCCATCGCGGCCCCTGGGGCCTTTGGCGCTTTGCTCGCGAGCTGACTCGCGATTGCGGCCCCCCGGAGACGGTGTACTGCCTGCAGCGGAGTTTTCGCTCCGGCATGCTCGCGCTTTTATCGGGGGCCGAGGAACGCGTGGGGTTTTCTACCGGCGCGGCCTCTTTTCTCTACACGCGGTCGGTGCGACGGGAGTGGAACACGGGTCGTCCGGAAGTCGAAAAGAACCTCGATCTCCTGCGGGAAGGCGAGAAAGAGGTGCCTCCGTGGTCGCCGACGCACGCCGCGTCCTTGCTTGCTCCCGCCCAAGTCCTCAAGCAAGACATCGTCGTGCTTTCGCTGGGAAGCCCCTGGGCCACCAAGCGATGGCCGGTGGAGAATGCCGCTGACTTGGCCCTGCGCCTCACCGAGACGGGAAGGGCGATCGTGCTTTGTGGCGACGCCACGGCTCGGCCGCTTGCGGCCGAGCTGATGCGGCGCGTGCCGAGCCCTCTTGTTCGTGATCTCACCGGAGCGACTTCGATCCCCGAGCTGGTAGATCTTCTTGCGGGAGCCAAGCTGCTTGTGAGCGGAGATTCAGCGGCGGTGCACATCGCGTCAGATCTCAACGTACCCGTGCTCGCGCTTTTTGGACCCACGTTGCCCGACTTCGGGTTTGCGCCGTGGCGTCGCGGATCTTACGCTCTCGGAGTGCAGGGACTTTCCTGCCGGCCTTGCGATATTCACGGTCCGGCCGTTTGCCCCGAGGGACACCATCGCTGCCTGAAGGACCTGAGCGGGGAATCGGTGGCGCGGCAAACCCGCCGTTTTCTTTGAAGCGGCCAACTGCTAGGCTCGGTCGCCATGACGAAATTGAGCCTCGTCGGAGGCAAAGAGACCGGTCGCTCGCGTCTCCCCATCGTGGCCATCGACGGCCCTGCCGGCGCCGGCAAGAGCACGGCGGCTCGCCTTCTCGCCCAGCAACTTGGTTTCGTGCTCGTAGACACGGGCGCCATTTACCGCTGCCTTGCGCTCGTGGCGCTCGAGCGCAACATCTCACTCAAGGACGGTCCGGCCTTGGCGGCTTTGGCCGGCAGTCTGAAGTTCCGCTTCGGTTCGCTTGAGAAGCCCCATGTCGATCGCGACGGACGCCCCTCGATTCCGAAGCTGCACGTGTACTGCAACGCTCTCGACATGACCGACTCGATTCGCACGCCCGAGCTCGGGATGGCGGCATCGAACGTATCGAAGCTTCCCGAAGTGCGCGAAGCGCTCCTCGACGTACAGAGGAGTTTCGGTGTGGAGGGGGGAATCGTGATGGAAGGACGCGACATCGGCACCGTGATTTTCCCCGAAGCCGAGCTGAAGTTTTACCTGACCGCTTCGGTCGAGAGTCGCGCGCGTCGCCGTTGTGAGGAGCTCAATGCGGCCGGCGTCGAGCGAGATCTGGAAACCGTCATCCGTGAAACGCAGATGCGCGACGATCAGGACATGAACCGCGCTATTGCCCCGCTTCGCGAAGCGCCCGGCTCGATTCACATCGACTCCAGCTCGCGGCCTCTTTTTGAGGTCGTCGACGAGATGGCTCGTCACGTGCGCGAATGGCTCAAGGCCTAGTCGCTTTCCGCGCCTCAGTCGTGGGCCATTGGGTGGGCAACTGGAAAGGCGCGGTGGCGGCCGCCGCGCTGGTGGCGCTCGGCTTTCCTCCCTTTGGGTTTTGGATTCTCACGTGGGTAGGCTACGGGTATTTTCTGTGGCAGGTGCTGCAGCTCCCTGTGGGTCGCGCGGCCTCGAAGCGGGGGGGGCTCTTTTTCTTTGCGTATTCCCTGGCGGTGACCACCTTCGGATTTTACTGGGTCGCGTACACCTTAAAAGAGTTTGGCGGACTGCCGTGGTTGGCGTCGGTGCCGGTGACATTGGGGATTTTCGCGCTGACCTCGGTTCTGAGTTTTCTTTTCGGATGGGCGTGGCCGCGCCTAGCGGCGAAGGTGCGCCCGGGGTGGCGCTTTGTTGCCGTGGGGGCGTGGGCCTTGGTCCTCGATGCGATCGACCTCCGTCTTTTCCCTTGGTCCGTGGTGCAAGCCGTCGGCGAAGACACTTTGCTTCTGGCCTCGGTGCACTGGCTTGGCACCTGGGGATGGAGGGTGCTCTTTTTCTCGGCACTGGCCTGGACCGTCGCGCGTCCGACGTGGCGTCGCGGAGCGCTCTCTTTCTCGGTGGCTCTTGCCATCGGCTACGGCTGCGGGTGGGGAGCTAAGCGCTCTCTCGAACGGCAGTATCCCGCTCGTCAGCCCGTTACCCTTTTGCAAGGGAACATCGGCAACTACGAGAAAAAGCTTTCTAAGCTCGGCATTGCACCTACGGTCACCAATGTGTTGCGTATTCACGATGACCTCATCGGTCAGATGATTGCTGCACGGGGCGGGACTCCCGCCGTGGGCGCGCCCGAGCCGTGGATCTTTTGGCCGGAGACTTCGTTCCCGGGTTTCCCGACGCAGGATCCGTATCACCGCGAGTGGATGCGTGGTCAACTCGAGCGCACGCGAGGACTCCACGTTCTGGGGGCGTACGAAAACGCGGAGTCCATCGAGGGCAATCAAACATTGATGCTCGACTTTAACGTGGTCGCCTTGTTCCACGAATCCGTCGGGCCGGTCGATCTCTACCGCAAACGAGTGCTGTTGCCCTTTGGCGAGTACATCCCTTGCGGGGATCGCTGTCCCGCGTTGTACCGCTGGTTGCCCGCGGTGAATCATTTCGGACGCGGCATGGAGTTTCGGGCGCTTGCGCACCCCGATGCCGAGGGGCCCGTTTTCGTGCCCCTCGTCTGTTACGAAGTGCTTTTTGCCGGATTCACCGAAAGCTTCATCGCCGAAGCCAAGAGGCGCTACCCGGGTCGGTCTTTGGTCATGGTTAATCCCGCCAACGATTCCTGGTACGGTCCAACGTCCGAACCCTGGCAGCACTCGCTCTTGGCTCGTTGGGAGGTTGCGCGTCAGGGAATCCCGATGCTCCGGCCTACCAACACCGGTTTGTCGCAGATCATCGCCCCCTGGGGCGAAGTTTTGGCGCAAGCGCCGCGAGATGAGACGACTTTTGTCTCCGGGGAACTTCCCGTCGAAAGGGTTCAGCTCCTACAATAGGGCTGTGGTGACGAACGCCGTCCTTTTGCCCGACGTGTCGCTTTTCGAGATGGGCGACCGGGATCGCGTGCAAATCCTGGCTGCCGGACGTCTCCTAGGTCGAAGCAGCGGCCACGACGCCAAATCCTCGCCTCGTTCGTTGTTCGAAGTCTTGCCCTTCGAGCTCGCGACTCTGGTAGCGGAGACGCTCCGGTGCGCGCGCGAACGCGGACAGCCGCTCTCTTTTTCTCACGCTTTGCCCGGCAGCCCCGCGCATCTCGTTGAGGTGATGGTTTTCCCCTACAACGGGGAGGGCGGATTGTGCCTGGTGCAGAGCCGCGCGGATTCCGAAGCGGAGCGTTTTTTGCGTGGCCAGTCTGAGCTCGTCGAGCAGACTCCCGTGATCACGATGCGCTTGAGTCCATCCGCCGAGCTCGAATACTTCAACGCGGCTTCGGCTTCGCTCGTGCATGGGCTGGGTGTTCGTTGCGGCGATCCCTTACCCGACGCTTTCCGGGCGGCGGAGCGCGTGGCCCGCGAGAAAGGCGAACGCGGGTTTGAATACTCCGTCAACGATCGAAACTACTTTTTGCGCACTTTGCCGCTGGACGAAACCGGCGCCGGCTCGTGGCTGATCTACGGCTACGAGAACACGGGCGAGAAAGCGGCGCAGTTGCTCGTGCAGGAGCAGTTTCGCCGCCTCGGTTCGTTCACTTCGCAGATTATCCACGACATCAACAATCCGCTCGCCACGGTTATGGGATCGGCGGAAGTCGCTCTCGCAAAGCTTGCTCGCACGCCTCCGGCCGACGCGGCCACGGTGCTTCCGCTCGTGGAGCGTATTTTGAAGGCAGCGCTGAAGCTCGATCAGATCATTAAATCCATTCGGAGGCCCTCATGAAGTCCCCTCTCCAGTACCGTAAGGCAGATATCGAGAAGGTGAGCGATCCCGTCACCCGCGTCGTGAATCAGGATCTCTACGTGTTTTTGCCTTCGGTGGAGCGCTACGTCCGCTTCGTTCAGCAGGGCGAGGCCCTGACCGACGTGCGCCTCGAAGCGCTTCGGCGCCACGCCGACACGGCCCTGTACGTGGCGGGTTCCGTTGTCGCCGACGCCTCTCCCGAGCTGCAGGAAGTTGCCAAACAGATCGAGGCCGATCTCTCCACTGAGGATTTAGAGACCCTCAGCGTCGAGGTCGAAGCCGAACTGGCGGACATCTACCGTACCCTGAGTTCCTTCGACAGCTCGGACGACGCGCTCGGCAAGCTCGAGAACATGGCCACGCGCGTGCTCGACCTCGTGGCTCCCGAAGTAAAGAACATCCGCGCCAAACTCCTGGCCAACGTGCGCTACTTGCCGCTCATGAATGCCTCGGCCGCGATCTCCACGGTCGGTGTTCTCTGCGCGCATTCCAACGGCATCTCGTCTCGAAAATCATTTCGTGAACTGGCGCTGGCTTCGTTCCTGATGGATCTCTCGCTCGGCGAGATCACCGCCGAGGTGCGCGAGGCTTTCCTGCTGACTCCCGAAAAGCTTCCCTCCGAGTTGCTCTCGGAGCTTCAGCAACATCCGCTTCGTTCCTACAACCTCGCCCTCGATCGGCTCCCCTCGCTGCCGGAGCAGATTCGCCAGCTCATTCTCAATCACCACGAGCTTTTCAATGGTCGGGGCTATCCGCGTGGGCTCCGTTCCGACGTGCTCTTCCCCATGGCTCGGTTCCTGGCTTTGGCCGTCGACATCTACGAGCACCTTTGCCGGAAGCAGGCCTCAAAGGGGACACCGAACGTCACCGAAGTCCTCTACGAACTGCTCGAGCCCCACGTGGAGCCACACCTGCGCCGTCACAGTCGCCAAGTCCTGCTTCCCGTCTTTGCTTATCTCGACCTTCCGCTGTCGAGTTCTTAGTCAGTTGTCGAGCGATCCCCGGCAGAAGTCATTTTCTCGTTTAAAATCAAATAATTACGCCTTCGACATCGTCTGTTTTTTGGTCACCCCCCGTTGGCCAGTGGACACCCTTTCGGCTCAGCGCCTGTTCTAGGCCCCTGTGGGCTTGGCATCGCTCCTGCAATACCGAGTGTGGGGGGAGAATTCACATGAACACGAAGAGGTACGGTATCTACGGTGTCCTGGTCCTTACGATGATGTTGGGCGCTTGCGCCCAATCCCGGCGCGGCGCCAACGCCGGCAGCCAACAGGCCGAAGTGTGGGCAGCGCAAGAGCTCTGCACCAACGAGACCGGCCAGACTCTCTACGGATGCTTTGAGATCAAGCCAAACATCACCGCCAACAGCGCGGAGATCAACGTGAAGACGCTCGGCTTCGATCCGCTCGCCACGCCTTACCGCATTCTCGCTCGTCGCGTGGGCGACAGCTCTTACCAACTGTTGGCCGACAACGTGACCATCTCCGCGGGCGGCAGGATCTCCGTCAAAGCCAAGAGCGGTCACTACATCGAAGAATACGAGACTTGGCGTGCCGAGCTCGTGATCAACTTCGACGCGCAGAACCTCGAGTTCGAAGCTCCGGCCGGCCAAGGCTTGCCCATCATGCAAGCGCTGGTCGACTACCCGGAACTTTACATCGAAGAGTAAGTCCGAAGATCAAGTTCTCCGAAAACAGGTTCCGAGCCCTCTCACGGGAGGGCGCTCCACGATTTCCGGTTCTGACCCGACCTCGGTCCTTGTTTTGTTCTCCTGGGGCCCGCTCCGACGGTCGGGGCGGGCCCCAACCCCATTTCTCGCGTGGGGTCCGTTGACGTTCGCTCCGGCCTCGCTCAGAACGGAGCCGTGGGACACCACGATCATTCTCACTCCCATTCCCATTCTCACGGCCACGTGCATGCGCATGGCGCGAGCCGCAACATTCTGGTCGCACTCGTGCTCAACATTTCCTTCACCGTCATCGAGTTCGTTGGCGGTTTGCTCACGGGCAGCGTGGCCATTCTGGCGGATGCCATCCACGATCTGGGCGACAGCGTGAGCCTTGCCGTGGCTTACGGACTTGAGCGTTATGCGCGTCGCCGGCCGGACCAAAACTACAGCTACGGGTACGGCCGCTACTCGCTGCTTTCGGCGCTGGTCTCCGGCGTGGTGCTCGTGGTCGGCGGTCTGCTCGTGATTCGCGAAGCATTGCCGCGGTTCTGGGAACCTCAAACTCCGCATGCCGGGGGCATGATCGGACTCGCCGTGCTGGGCATCGCCGTCAACGGCTACGCCGCTTGGAAACTCGCTCGGGGCCGGACGGCCAACGAGAGGGTGCTCACCTGGCATCTCGCCGAAGACGCACTGGGATGGGGAGCAACCCTCGTCGGCGGTTTGGTGATTCATTTGAGCGGGTGGACACTGGTTGACCCGATCTTGGCGCTTGCGTTGGCGGCCTTTGTACTTTGGAACGCTGTGCGCAACTTGCGTCAGGTTTTGCGTTTGTTGCTTCAGGGCATGCCGCCGAGCTTTGACCAGGTCACGTTTCGCACGGAGATCCTTGCCTTGGAGGGCGTGACGGACCTGCACGATCTGCATGGTTGGTCGCTCGATGGAGACTCAAGTGTGATTTCGATGCACTTGGTGCTTCGGGAGGCGAATTTGGACGTGGCGCGTCTCAAACAGCTCGTCCATCAAATCGCAGCGCGCTATGGCAGCCGCCATGTGACGATCGAGACCGAAATCTTGGGTGAGACCTGCGTCGCAAAGTGCGACGACAAATAGACGGCATTACCCATTTGCGCTGACTGACCGTAGAATATCCCCACATGTCGACTCCTCATTCCAATCCGGACCGCACTCCCGTTGCCCAAGACGTCTTCACCTATTGCACCAAGGAGAAGATCGACACCTGGCACGTCGTACGCAATCACAACGCCAAGGGCATCGTCGATCGCGTGGTTTGCAAGGCCTGCGGTTCGGAGCACAAGTACCGTGCGGTAGCGGTTGCTAAGGTTTCGGCGGCCGCCAAGCGCGGCACCGTCACTCGCACCGCTGACGGACACATGCGCAGTCCCGCCCGCGCGGCCTCGACCGCGAGTTCGGCTTCGCTCGAGGACACGTGGCTCAAGGGCCTCAAGAAGTGGGGCGACAAGCCGGTGCCGGGATTTGATCCCGCCTCGACTTTTCAAGCGGGGGAAGTTTTCGTGCACGAAGTTTTCGGCAAAGGCGTGGTGCAAACGCGCCGGGAAAACCGCATCGACGTGCTGTTCCAGCAAGGAATCAAAACCCTGCCCAGTCGTCCCTGAGTCTCGGCGTTTAGAAGGTACTTACGCGCAGATTTGCGCCAAAAGAGTTTCCATAGAGCCCTGCGAGCGACGGATCGCCTAGCGAATGTTCGCGCCCGATGGGGCGCGAAGGCGCAAAGTCGTAACGCACGCCGAGCGCGATGTCGGGAGTGAGTCCGTATTCTAAGTACGGCGTGATCGAGAGCAGGCCCGTGCCGCCTTGCTCGAGGCCGCCCGTACGGTACGAAACCACGCGTCGAAACAAGGCCTCCGCCCCTAAGCGCAAGATGCCGCCTTCGCCGAATCCGAAGGTCAAACCCGTTTGGGTGCGCACTCCCCAGGCCGGGCCGTATTCCGTTTGCACGCCGCTGAGTCCCGCGACCGGGCCGCCCACGGCCATGCGCCCCTCGAGCTCGCTGCGTGCCTGGATGTCGATGGTGTCGCGCGAGCTTCGTTCGTTGCGCAAAAGAGCGAGGCCGCCCGTCACTTCGCGAATCGGATCGTGCAGGCCCAGCTTGGTGGAGCGTCGGTCGGCATAGCCTACAGTCACCTGGAACATCTGATAGATCGTGTTGCGCAGACCTGCGTAAACACCGCCAAACTCGCTACCCACCGGCAAGTCCGAGCGGCCCTGTTGAACGCTACGAATCGGTAGCGCCGCTTCGACATCCGTGCGCATCACGGGATCTTCAAAGGCTCGAATCGTCAGGTGTGGAAGGAACTGCGTCAGGTGAAGGCGCGCCGCAGGGGGAGGTGCCCCAAGCCCGGATCCGACCGCAAGCAAAGTCGAGCGGGCATCGTCCGCGGTCCCCGAGCTGAGGTACAAAAGTTGTAGGCGGACGAGCGGCATGGCACCGCTCACGTTGCGAGGCTTTGCCGGCTTCACGAAAGTGCTCTTGGAGGCGGGGCCCAGTGGAGGCGACGCCTTTTGCAGCGCCTTCATCACGTCGCTCGCCACGCTCACTTCGGGCTTAGAGCGCTCGTTAGGGGCGGGCGGGGGCGGCATCTGGGCGAGGGCGACCTGAGACGAGGTCATCCAGAGTCCCAGGGCGCACGCCGCCCAAAGCGGCCTAAGTCCACGAGAATTCATAGATTTCAGTCTATCGCTTGGCGCGCGCGGGCCCGAGACGATTCTTTGACGCCCAGCTCTACGAGGGCTAGAAGTCGGTCGATTATGCAACGCGCCATCTACCTTGATTGCAACGCTTCTCACCCGCTTTTGCCCTCCGTGAGAGAGGCCCTGTCGCGCGCAATTTTGGATGGAGCTTCGGAGCTTGGAAACCCTTCGAGCGTGCATCGTCACGGTCAACGCGCCAAGCGGATCATGGCCGAAACGCGCCGCCAACTGGGCAGCTTGCTTGGCCGGGCCGACGGCGACGAGTTCGTCTTTCTCTCGGGCGCTACCGAAGCGGTGAACTTGGCTTTCCGCGGTTTTGCGGAAGAGCGGCGCGCGCTAGGTCGTCGCATCCGCCTTGTCACCACTCGGGTCGAACACTCCTCCGTCCTCGACACGGTCCGCGTGCTGGATCCCGAGGTGGCGATCGTGGGCGTCGACCGTCACGGCCAAATCAACGAGTCGGAACTTTTCGCGGCTCTGGAGGCCGCCGCAGCGGCCGACTTCGACATCCTGCTCGGCCTGCAAGCCACCAATAACGAGACGGGCGTTTGCTACGATCTCGAGCGCATCCTGAAAGAAGTCTATTTTCGTTTTGGCCCCGGAGCTTCGGAGGCTGCTCCCGTGCGCGGCGCGAAGAAGTTCTCGGCGGCACCCGAGCAGAAAGTTTGGATTCTGGTCGATGCCGCGCAGGCTCTTTGCAAAATGGACGACAGCGAAGTCCGTCGCATCCTTCACTTTGCGGACTACGCGGCGCTCTCGGCCCACAAGATGGGCGGTCCCACGGGCATTGGCGCCCTTTGGGCGCGCCCGAAGTCTCCGTTCCGCGCGCAAATATCGGGCGGCACTCAGGAGCGTCGTCGACGTGCCGGCACCCCTAACTCGCTTGGTCTCTACGGCTGGCTCGTGGCGCTCCAAGATTGGACGGTCAATGGTGCCGCTTATCGCGCGCGCATGAAACGGCTGCGTGATCTGGTGTTCGAGCGACTGGGCGCCACCCCTGGGCTGGTGGTGCATGGCGCGAGCGCTCAGGGCGAGCTGCCGCGCTTGCCGAACACTCTCAACTTTCATTTTGAGGGTTGCCCTGAGGAAAGCCTCCTGCTTGCCCTCGACCTCGACGGCTTTGCGCTTTCCAGCGGCTCGGCGTGCAATTCGGGTTCGCTGCGGCCTTCGCACGTTCTTGTGGCCATGGGTTTCCCGGTCGACGAGGCTCTCTCGGCCGTACGCATGTGTTTGGGCGTGGAAACCACCGAGGCCGACGTGGAAGCGTTCACCCGTGCCGTGAATGAAAAAGTGCTCCACATTCGAGCCTCACGCGAAAAAGCGCGGACACTCCTGCCTGAAGTCTGATAGCGAGAGAAAACGATGACGGCCACGAACCCTTACATCAAGTCCAATACCGGGCACACGCTGCCGGGTCATGGCAAGAAGGTGGTGGTGGCGATGTCCGGCGGGGTGGACTCGTCGGTGGCGGCCGCGCTCCTCAAAGAGCAAGGGTTTGATGTCATCGGCATCGCGCTTCAAACCACGGACTATTCCAAGTACCTGAGCGACGACTCGGGCGGCAGCTGCTGCTCGATCAAGGACATGGAAGATGCCCGCCGCGTGGCCGAGAAGATCGATATTCCGTTCTACGTGCTGGATACCGAGAAAACCTTCGATCACAACGTCGTCGACTACTTCGTGAACGATTATCTGCAGGGCCGCACTCCGAACCCGTGCGTGATGTGCAACACCAAGGTGAAGTTCAATCACCTCTACAAAAAGGCGCTGGACCTGGGCGCCGATTTCATCGCCACGGGCCACTACGCGAAAGTTTCTAAAGAGGTCGATCTGGGATACTGCCTCTGGCGATCCACGGACGAGGCCAAGGACCAGACTTATTTCCTTTTCAATCTGACTCAGCGCCAACTCGAGCGCACTCTTTTCCCGGTGGGCCACCTCACAAAACCCGAGGTGCGCAAACTCGCCGAAACCTTTGGTTTGCTCACGGCCGAGAAGCCCGACAGCCAAGAGATCTGCTTCGTGCCCGCGAACAACTATTCGAAGTTCATCGAGGGGCGCACGGCGCCCACGCAGCGAAAGGCGGGTTACATCGTGACCGTCGACAACCGCGTGCTCGGCGAACACGACGGCATCTACAAGTTTACCGTGGGTCAACGCAAGGGCCTCGGAGCCGCCCTGGATCGCGCAAAGCAGATGGGCGTGCCGAACGTGGACGAGCTTGCGGTCGTCAAGCTCGACCCGCTCAAGGGCCTCGTGATTTTGGGCGACGACAAAGCTCTCCAGCAGTGGGGATTGCTCGTGAATCACGTGAACTTCATCGTGCCTCCGGACCTGCGCGCCCCCCGCCGCATCCAAGTGAAGGTGCGCTACCGGGCCACGAGCGTGGAGGCGGAGCTTCGCATGCTGGGCGACCAGTGTGCCGAAGTGCGTTTCACCGAGCCGCAGCGAGCCATCACGCCGGGACAAGCCTGCGTTTTTTACGACGGCAATCTCTGTTTGGGAGGCGGTTGGATCCAGGAGGCACTGAAGGTGACCGAGGCCGACCGCCCCGTCGCGACTCTCTAGGTGCGCCGGGCCCCGACTTGTAGGAACTTCGCGGCCCCATTAGCTTGGAGCCTCTTCGGGCCGGTTCTATTTTTTCCCCAAAGGATTTTCTATGGATAAGGCCCCGTCCAATGTTGCGGCGTCCGGGCTTGACCCTGTCCGTGACAAAACGGACGCGAGCTTGGAAACCGAGCGCAGTAAAACCGACGAGTCGATCGTTAGTCAGAGCAGTATCGCCGAGAGGGACGACGACCGCGTGCTTCGGGCTCAGCAAGAGCGACGTGCGACCGATCGCGCCTTGTCGCAGGGGCGCCTGCGCCTGCGTTTGACCGCCGAAGCGCTGTTGGAATCTGAGCGCAGCGCCACCGATGCCGACCTGCAAGGGGAGCGCAATCGAACCGACATCGAGCTCGATCTGGCAAGGAGCCGCGACCCCCAGACGGCGAGCCAAGTTGCGCGAGATGCGGCGGCTTCGCTGTCAACGCGCGACGATTTGTTGGCCATCGTCAGTCACGATTTGCGAAATCCCTTGTCGGCTATCTCCCTGACCTCGGAGATTCTCTCGTCTCTTGTGGGCACCGATAAGTTTCGCGTCGAGGAAACTCAGCACTTGCTGTCGATCATTCGTCGCAATGCCGCGCTCATGGAGCGCTTGATCACGGACCTCTTGGATGTCGAACGTGCCGCCGGCGGCAGCGTGGAGATTTGTCCTGCTCGGAATGGCGTGGACGAAATTTTGTCGGAATGCGAAAGCCTCTTTGGGGCCGCCGCCGCTCGAAAAAATATTGCGGTGGGTATTGCGGGAACCCCGGGATTGTTTGCTCGATGCGACCGCGATCGCATCCTCCAGGTGCTCTCTAACCTGGTTGGCAATGCCATCAAGTACACCCCCCACGGAGGTACGGTGTCTCTGGCCGCATGGGATCGGAAAGGGAATGTGGAGATCGAAGTCGCGGACACGGGAAGTGGAATTCCACCTGAGTCGCAGGAGCGGATTTTCCAAAAGTTCTCCCAGTTGGGCGTCCAGACGCGGCAAGGGCTCGGCCTTGGTCTTTACATCTCGCGCTGGATCGTGGAGGCCCACGGAGGCAAGATCGGGGTGCGTTCGGTGGTGGGCCAGGGCAGCACCTTCCATTTTACGTTGCCGGCTTTTGCCCCCTAGGGCCTTGAAATCCAGCCCGGGGCCTGAGAGAGTCGCCTCTTCACGCTGCCCGGGTGGTGGAATTGGTAGACACGCAGGTCTCAGAAGCCTGTGCCCAAAAGGCGTGCTGGTTCAAGTCCAGTCTCGGGCACCAACGAAAATTCTCAATAAGTTCGAAGTCCTGGAAGGAGTCCCCGACACGGGACTCCTTCGTTTGTCATCGATCAAAAGCATCACTGGTGCATCACTCGGTCTTGGGCACAGGTCTTTTGGACCTGTACGTAGCGGTCAACGAAAGCACGTTCGCCTCAGTCCGCTTCTGCCCGAACGTTACGACACCAGCTTTTGTTTCTAGGTATCCAGGAGCAAGGTGAGCGTAGCGTTGGGTCATCATTCGATCCGAGTGATCGAGAAGTCCCTGCAGATCGTCGAGCGTGCCACCGTTCATCATGTAGTGACTGGCATAGGTGTAGCGAAGATGTCCAAGTTTCGTAATTCCCGGACACATCGCCGTCTGGGCAGTTTGATTTAAGCGGCTCTTTTAGGCGGCCGCCTTCTCCTGTTTCGGTTGTTCCACAAGATTCTTGAGCGTCTGCATCGGCGTGCGTCCTTTGCAGCGATAACCGCCATGTGTTCGCCGTTCGTTGTAGAACACGATAAACACGTCCAGGTCCATCTGCAGCTCCTCGACCGACGTGTAGATCTTGTCGCGGAAGGCCTTCGCGAAAAATTCGTTCTTGAGCGTCTGATGGAAGCGCTCCACAAATCCGTTCGTGTATGGCGCCGCTGGCCTCGTGGTGCGGTGCTCGATTCCCTGCGCTGACAAGTACGCCTCATAAAGATGCGTGTCCGGCAGGCCGCAATACTCGCGCCCGCAATCTGTCAGAATCGCTTCCACATCGAGGCCCTGCTTATCGAAAAATGGCAGGATTTTTTCGTGCACGAGCGCCGCCGAGTGAATCGGCTTCTTTGTCACGCAAAGTCTTGAAAAACCCACACTCGTTGCGCAATCGACCGCCGACTGCGCGTAGATCTTGCCCACGCCCTTGATGCAGCCAACAAAGTACAAATCCTGACTGAGTAATTCTCCAGGGAAACTCGCATCCACGTGATTGTCCGATGCCTCGTCCAGACGCTTAAGCCGCGCCACGGCCTTGATCGCCTTTTCTGTCATCACAGCGCGACCTTCGCCCGCCTCACGCTCTAGCCACAAGTAACGTTGAAGCTTCGTGTTGAGGCCGTGCCTAAGCCACACGCCGCGCACACCAGTGCCGCTCACCGACACGCCGTCCATTTCAAGCTCGTCACTAATCCGGTTGTGCGAATAGCTCGCAAACTCGCGCGTCTTCTCCAGGATCTTCTCCTCGAGCTCAGGCGCTAGCCGCCCGCTGCCCTTCGGCCTCCCAGACCTCTGCGGCGCCAAGCCATCGCGCCCAAACTGCTCGTAGGCTTTCTTCATCTCGTAGAAGCTCGACCGGGCAATCCCAGCCTTTCTGCACGCCTTCGAGATGTTTTTCATCTCAACCGACAGTTGCAGCAGGCTCACTTTCGCGTCTATTAATCTTTCCTTGGGGCTCATCGTTTCTCTCCTTCTAGGTTTTGCTGCCGGGTAATTTACCCGGCCCCAGACGGAGATTCGATGAGTCCCTAACTCACCGCGTGGTGTCCGCTAATTTTGAAACTTGGACAGCGAAGATCGTTCTCGTATTGTGATAAACTTTTTCAGGTGAAAGCTCAGCGAATCATAATTTTTTTTGCTGCAAACCTTGCGCTAGTAACCGTTGTTTTTGCTGATTCGGGCGCCGATGGAGCCGTATCCTGTCCTGTTCGTAGACCTGTTAACATGGCAGCGGCTTATAGCGTTGGCTTTAACTACACTGATGCAAATGCATTAAAAAATCCTCAGAATGACGCCGATTTTTTTCGCTCCAAGGTAGAAAATGCTGGCATTTCGGCCAACGTGCTTACAGATAGAGACCTTAAAGGGATGGATGATCCCAAGGATAGAAAAACTCATTTTTTGAATGGAATTGGCAGAGCAGCTCGAGGGAAAATGGACTTTCTTTTTAGCTTTTCAGGTCACGGGATTACAGACGAGAACGGCAGATGGCTTGGTTTCCTTCCACCTCCTGCCGGCGCTAATTTAAATAATTGCTTTTCGGTAAAGACTTCAGAAATTGGAAATAGCCTTGTCGTGGAAGGTCCTGGAGAATTCCGCTTTAACAGCCGAAGTATAATTAATGTTTTGGGTAGATTCAAAACGGCTAATGGAAAAGAGCATCCCTGCTCAGATCTCTTTTTTAGTTTGAAGGATGTCCGTGAAAAATTAGGTAGAGACACAAATCTGCTGGCATTTTTAGATTCTTGTCACTCCGGGGCGGTTCTTGATGGCCTAGACAGATCTGCATTGGGCAACACGGTTGTGCTTTCAGCATCAAGAGCTAACGAGGTTGCGGCAGACGGAAAAGGCTCCAATGGAGAATTCACTGAACTTTTTAAACTTGCTTCCGAAAATCCTCTTTCCGACACCAACAAGGATGGATTTATTAACATCGGTGAATTGGTAAAGGCAGTTGAGTCGGATGCTATTTTAGCTGGTGAAAATCAAAATCGGATGAGGATGAGTGTCTTGCTGAAGTCGTTAAGACCAAGAAGGTCATTGAAACCAGGAGCTGACGACGAAGTAATCCCTGGTATTCCTAAAGAACAGATGTCCTACAAACAACATCGTGAATATTTCACAAGTAGAAATAAGGCCTTACCCCAAGTGCCAGTGGTAAATGCGTGCGGTGATCCGAGTCCGCTAATGAATATTAATATTGGATCCGTAGCGGGCGATACTCCCGAGGCCGAAGCGGCTGCGCCGACTTTATCTCACTAACCCCACTAAATAAGACTTAGCTAGTGACACATATGCCAGTCACTACATGATGAACGGCGGAACGCTCGACGATGTTGGCTTCTGAGTCCTCTTCATTTTGAACGTCTAGGCGGCCTTCGCGGTTTGATTTTTTCCTTGGTCATAAACTGATCCTCCGAATGCGGGCCCTGATAATTTCTTTGTCCTTCTCTAAGAGCTCTTATGACTTCCTATGGAGGGCGTAGGGCGAGCTTCGGGTCGAGCTCAGCCTGCTTTTAGGGCGCGAAAGACTTTGGCGACGTTGTTGAGCGTTGGATTGGAGCCTGGCTCCAACATGCGGAAAACCGTGCTTCGAGAAACCCCCGACCTGGCTGCTACGAAGTCCTTGCCCAGGGTTTCCACGTGGGCCTTTAGGATTTCTTTAAACGCCTCTACGTCGCCTTCAATGAGGGCTTCGATGAGTGCCGCCCCGACAAAGCGAGAATCCCTAAGGGTAGCCTTGGGATCATAGGCTTTGATCGGTGCGCCTTTCTTGAGCGTGACGACCTCGAATTTGTCGAGATTGAATGGCTTACTTTTGCTGGTAGTTCTCAAGGATTCGCCGCGCTGCCGTGATGTCTTGGCTTTGGCCATTTTTATTGCCTCCTAAAATAAGCACTACCAGTTTGCCTTTAGCGTCCTGGATAACTGAAAAATACACTCGCCTGCCGTTACCCCATTTGAGTTCGGCGAGGCCTCCGCCCAAGTCTTTTGCATCGCCGAAGTAATCGTTTTCTTCGATCTTCTTCAGTCTCGCATCGACCTGAGCCCGGCTCTTTGCGGTTTCTTCCCCAAGCCATGTCCCAAACTCAGGGAGCTGCACCAGCCGCATATTTAGATAATCCCATATATGAGATTTGTGGGCAATGAAATAATCCCATATATGGGATCGGTAAATTGTCGCAAGGGAACCTCCATTAAAAACTGATAATTAAGCCGGGCCTATTCGTAATGCGCCTAAAATCCAGCAGCTTTTTTAAAGCTGAATCTAATCTCAAGCTCTTCGTTACATGCACCGGCGATACGAGCCAGCAGGGGGAGGGTAGGAGATCGAGCGTCGTTGCCACTTTCGAGGCGTGCAATCACGCTTTGCGTGCTCCCGATTTTCTTGGCAAGTTGTTCCTGGGTCAGACCGGCTCTTTTGCGGGCGGCCCTAATGGTAGCTGCGATTTCCGTTTTCGAGCGCTCTTCTTGGTAGCGAATGCGGACTTCGGGATTTTCCAGCAGGGATTCGAAGAACGCATCGGCCGAGATGTGAGATTTGGACTTTTTCATAAAATCACCTTCATTGGTTTCTTCGCCAGCTCCAGATCTCTAAGCGGTGGGTATTCGACCGGGCTTCTTTGTGCCCCTGTTTTGTAGAAATGGACCTTCATTTCCTCTTCTCAATATATAGCCAAATGGCCATGTCATTTGCTGCTCTTTTCTCATGCATCACGTGCATCAGCGATCTCGTACATCACTGGTGCATCAGTGCCCCTCTTATTCGCGGTAATTGGCGGTAAGTGACGGCAACGATAAAAATGGCTAGCGCGCCGATATTGTTTGAAATATGTACTGTTTCTTGTGACTTACAAATTTGCCCCAAGGGGTCTCAGAAGCCTGTGCCCAAAAGGCGTGCTGGTTCAAGTCCAGTCTCGGGCACCATTTTTTCCTATTATGAAGCGGTCGACATCTCTTTTTCCCACGTTCTTCTTGCTGATGCTGACCATGGCCTGCGCCAGCGTAAAACGCCCCCCTTTTTTTGAGGCCCGGCGTGGCTCCCAGGTGGTCCACGTGCTGGGCACCATTCACATCGGTATTGCGGCCAGCGAATTGCCCGATTTCGTACTCCATCGCTTTCGTGCGGCTCCGATTTTTGCCTGCGAAGTCACGGATGAGTTTTCCCCAACGACGAACTTCGAAAGCTTTGAGGTCGATGTCATCCGGAGAAACATGCGCGAGAATCGCCGGCTCAGCCAACGCATCCGCCCCGAAGCCTGGCGGAAATTCCTGAGTTTGCAGGCGGGCCAGGTGCCCCCCGAAAAGGTAGATTTTTTCCCGGCTCGCTTGGCCTTGAGATACTTCAACGGGCTCGCCAGCGGAAACTTTCAGGTGACTCGGGCCGAGTACCAAAAGTTAAACCGCTCGATGGACCGCGAACTCTTTTTCGATGCCCAACGCGGGCAGAAGAAATTGATGCGTCTTGACACCGATGATGTCATGACGGACGTGTGCTACGCCCGCATGTTCGAAGCCGCAGTGCTCAGTTATGAGCCCGACGACGCTAGCCGCCTAACGAAGAGCCTCGAAAGAATCGACGTGCTTGTCGAACGTTACAAATCGGGCATCGAGGAAGAGTCGACATACTCCCGTGACATCACGCCCGAAATCCGGCGCTGCGCGCTTGAGGACCGAAACTTTCGCTGGGCCCAGCTTTTGTCGGCATCGCGGGACACGCATGTTTTTGCGGCTGTCGGGGCGGGACATCTCTTCGGAACGGAAAACTTGCTCGAATTCCTGCGTCAGCGAGGCTTTCAGGTCACGCGCATTGAGCGTTAGGGAAGGCCGATTTTTTCCTTGGCCATAAGCGAGCCAGTTTTATGGCCGCTCTAAGAACCGGCAGTCCGTTTCAAGATTGAACCCAATCTCAAGCACACCGTCATAGGCGCCGGCGATTCGTGCCAACAAGGTGAGGGTGGGCGATCGAGAGCCGATACCGTGCTCGATGCTTGCGATCACCCCGACACGTAGGACTTGGGCATTTTCATAAGCGACTAGCGGCAGGCACCTTAACGGTCACCTCAAGGCCATTCACCAACGCCGAGAGATAGCCCATGAGACGATCCACCGTGAATTCATCGTAGTGATAGTGGAGAATCTTGCTCATCAGGCTCTCGTTCACTTTGACCTTGCGGGACATCTCTCGGTTCGTGAGATCGTGAGCGTTGGCATAGGTGACAAACTCGCGGCAAAGAGAGTGCTTGAGCCGTTCGACTTCCGTCGCATTTTTTTGAAGCGGCCGCGAGGCAATGCCGCGCGAATATTTGCGGCGGATTGTTTTGAGCTCGGCCTCAGACGGGAAGGGCGTTGGTTTCTGAGTCTTCTTCATGTTGACCTCTTTTTCTTCACACGAAACGCATTCACGACGCCGATAAAATCATCATTTTCGGCCGTCACCATAACAAGTCGATACGGCTTGCCGGCGTGTAAAACCGGCTCCGCCCGAAAGTACCGGTAGATCCCCTTTCGGTCAGTGATCATGAAATCCTCGCCAGCAAGTTGCCTGACGAGTTTGACGATCAACAAGTCCGTAAGCTCGGGATGCTTCTCTTTGTAATGCGGGTCGATGATAATCCGGCGAAAATGCCTCCCGCTAAGGACAATAGAAACGGGATATTCCTCGCGAACAACCACATCTTGAAGTGTCTCAAGATTGTACAAATTTGTCAAACTAAATTCCTCGCTTGTTAGCGTGCATCACGTGCATCAGCGATCTCGTGCATCACTGGTCTTCTGGATCGTGAGTCCCTCGGGATCGGGTTCATGGGAAATTAATCTTGGAAGCAAGTTCCCTGAATTCCAAGGGTTCTTCTGACTTGCCCAAGGCGAGTGCGTGAGCATCTTGGAGATTGGGCATACTGAGGAAGCATGACCCCTTTGTTCAAAGCCTTCCTGCCTCTGTTCGTTTTTTCGATGTTTGCGGGTTGCGGGGTTGTCTTCAATTCAGACGGCCAGCCTGCAAGCCCAGCAGGGGGATCTGAAAGTCCCGCCACGGGAGACGAGAGAGGCAACCCCAGTTTGCCGCGACTTTCCTTTAAGAGCACGACCTTAGGGCTCGAGCCCGTCGTTGATCAATCTGCTCGCACGATTGTCTTGAGCGATCTCCCTGCGGGAAGAATTTTCTCTTTCTCTCTTCTTGAGAATGATCTCGCCGCAGAGAACTTTTATTGCTCAAACTTGCCCGATCTAAGCGTGATCAACCAAAACCGCTTACATATAGACCTCGGCCTTACTGAGGCTAGTGGAGTGCATTCGCTAAACTGCACAACATCCAACGGTGCTTTAACGATCCAGCTGGGCTACGGCGCGGCTAGCCTTGCGCTGCTTTCTTCTTCTTTTAACGAGACGATAACGGGTGGGATTTCTGCATCGGCTCCCGCGCAAACTGCAGACGGAAACATTTCTGTATGGGTTGAATCCGGCAGAACCTTGAGTCGGTTTTCGCAGGTCATGCTCAAAGATCACATCACGGGAGAAATCAGAGTTGTTTCAGAAACGAGCTCTGGCGAGTTTGGAAATGCCACAAGCTCCGCTCCTCAGATCAGCTCTGATGGTCGCTACGTGGTGTTTTACTCCTCCGCAACAAACCTTGTGACGGGGGCGAGTGGTTATCAGATCTACCGCAAAGATCTACAAACAGGTGCTCTCGTGCTGGTCAGCTCAACCGACGGCTCAGCCGCTAGCAAAGCGGATGGCTATAGTGACTCTCCCCAAATCAGCCCTGATGGCCGCTACGTGGTTTTTTATTCCACTTCCGCAAACCTTGTGGCAGGGGCAGATGGCGAGCAGATCTACCGCAAAGATCTTCAAACAGGTGATCTCATGCTTGTCAGCTCAGCAGCGAGCGGCGGGGCTGAACATCAGGGGGATGGGGGTAGCTACACCCCCCAAATCAGCTCGGATGGCCGCTACGTGGTATTTTACTCTACTTCCACAAACTTTGTAGTAGGGGCGAGTGGTCAGCAAATCTACCGCAAAGATCTACAGGCAGGCGATCTCGTGCTGGTCAGCTCAAGGGATGGCTCGGCTGAAAACAAGGGGGATGGCTATAGTGACTCTCCCCAAATCAGCTCGGATGGCCGCTACGTGGTGTTTTACTCCACTTCCACAAACCTTGTGGGCGCGATTGATGGACACATCTACCTTAAAGATCTTCAAACAGGCTCTATTGTTCTGGTCAGTTCAACGGACGGCTCGGCTGAATATCGGGGGAATGGCGATAGCTATTCGCCCCAACTCAGCTCTGATGGCCGTTACGTGGTGTTTCACTCCTCCGCAACGAATCTTGTGACGGGGGCGAGCGGCACACAGGTCTATCGCAAAGATCTTCAAACAGGCTCTATTGTTCTGGTCAGCTCAGGGGACGGCTCGGCTGAAAACCAGGGAAATGGCGGTTATAGCGGCTCCGTCCAATTCACCTCGGATGGCCGCTACGTGGTGTTTCGATCGAATGCCACAAACTTTGTAGCAGGGGCGAGTGGTTTTCAAATCTACCGCAAGGATCTTCAGACAGGCTCTATTGTTCTGGTCAGTTCAACGGACGGCTCGGCTGCAAACCAGGGAAATAGCTCTAGCGGCTCCGCCCAACTCACCCCTGATGGCCGCTACTTGGTGTTTCTGTCTCAAGCCACCAACCTTGTGATGGGGGCGAGTGGTTTTCAAATCTACCGTAAAGATCTACAAACAGGCTCTATTGTTCTGGTCAGCTCAGCGGATGGTTCGGCTGCAAATAAGGGCAATAGCTATAGCTTCTCACCCCAAATCACCTCGGATGGCCGCTACGTGGTGTTTCGATCCGAAGCCACAAACCTTGTGGCGGGAGCGAGTGGTTATCAGATCTACCGCAAAGATCTACAATCAGGCACTCTCGTGCTGGTCAGCTCAACAGACGGCTCGACCGCAAATCGGGGTAATGGCGATAGCCACTCCACCCAAATCACCTCGGATGGCCGCTACGTGGTGTTTGAGTCACTTGCCACAAGCCTTGTGCCAGGGGCGAGTGGTCGGCAGATCTACCGCAAAGATATTCAAACGGGCGCTCTCGTGCTTGTCAGCTCAACGGACGGTTCGGTCGCAAACCAGGGAAATGGCGATAGCTTTTCTACCCAAATCACCTCGGATGGCCGCTACGTGGTGTTTCTGTCTCAAGCCACAAACCTTGTGCCGGGGGCGAGTGGTCGGCAGATCTACCGCAAAGATCTTCAAACGGGCGCCCTCGTGCTTGTCAGCTCAATAGACGGCTCGGTTGTAAATAAGGGAAATATCGATAGCTATTCCCCCCAAATCACCTCGGATGGCCGCTACGTGGTATTTCAAACCGCTTCCACAAATCTTGTGGTTGGGGCGAGTGGGACGCAGATCTACCGCAAAGATATTCAAACAGGTGCTCTTGTGCTGGTCAGCTCAATCGACGGCACGGCTGCAAATCAAGGAAGTAGCGTTAGCTATTCGTCCCAAATCACATCCGATGGCCGCTACGTGGCGTTTTACTCAGGTGCCACAAATCTTGTGGTTGGGGCGAGTGGGACGCAGATCTACCGCAAGGATCTACAAACAGGCGCTATTGTTCTTGTCAGCTCAACGGACGGCTCGCCTGCCAATCAGGGTGATGGCGGTAGCTACACCCCCCAAATCAGCTCGGATGGCCGATACGTGGCGTTTCAATCGAGTGCCACAAACCTTGTGACGGGCGCTAGTGGCGAGCAGATCTACCTAAAGCGGATTCCCTGATCCTGGGAATTTCTAAATCAACGATGTGCCGCCGGACCAAAGAAGGTCTCATTAAACTTGGAGCTTCACCAGCTGCCTTGCTTAAAGAGCGCGCGATCCATCTCTGAAATCTGCTGCCGAATTCCGGGGCATGCGTTATCGGTGGCATAGAATACCTCGACCTCTCGACCCGGAGCGAGTCCTTTGATCGTGACGGCGTTTTTTGCCGGATGGTCGATGAACCTTTCCTTGGGAACAAACGTTTCGCCCTGCCGACTTGAATCTCGTTCTTTCGGGCAACGGCGGTGGCATGACAATGATAACAGGTCGTGCCGTCGCTCTCCTTAAAAGGGGTGGGGGCGCCCGGCGGGCGCTCCCAGGATCCTCCGGCGAGTTGCTCCGTCTTACGCACGAGTTCTTTGTCGAACGGACCGAAATCGATTCGATTTGTAAGCTGAGCATGCGCGGAGAAGCTAAGTGCAAAACTCAGGGAGAAGGCGACAGATAAGCTAGGGTACATCCGAAACTCTTTCTAGGCTCCTGTGGCTGGGCCTTGTGCAGAGGGGCTGCGAAGATGCAAAGTCGATGCCGTTGATGACCTTCCCGAGGGGACATCTCAGGGTTTTGAGTTGGGCTGCGAGGTTGAGGTAGTCGTAGCGTGAAATCCAGACAAGCGCGGGGCGCGAGCCTGGATTTTTCATTCGAATCTCGATCAGCTCGGAGTCCGAAGAGCGGTAGTCGAAGCCGTGTCCTCCGCTCGAGTAAATCCACTGAGCTTCCCTGTCGATGTGAAGCTCCTTCCAGTCCTTTGGACAGCCTGTGCCTTCTATTAAACAATCTTCGAACGACGGATTTCGGGCCTGATCGATAAACATTTCCTTGACCAAGTACGGATCAGAGCTCAGTTGCCCAAACCCGTCGTTGAGCGACGCGGCAACCAGGGAGTCGCGGATTTTTCCGTCCGCTTTGGTGAAGTTGCTGTAGGAGTTGGCCATGAGTAGCACCACGATCCCGAGAATCGAGGAAGCAACAAGGACTTCGGTGAATGTTTGGCCGCGAGTGGAGGTCTTCATTGATAGTTGACCTCGCTGAAGGGACTCGCGCACGTCAGTTTGTCCGCGTCGAAATCGACGCTCAGGAGATAAGCTCCGGGACTCTTGCAGAAGGCGGCCGATCTTTGGATCCTGCAGTCGTGGGGCGTCCCTGATCGGTACGGACTCTCCTGGTGATTCAAAACGAGATTCATCGTATGGATTTGATCGCGCACGACGATGCGGTACTGAAGCGTTCCGTACGGGCCCGACTTCCACTCCGCATGCATGCTGACCCTGCACGCGGGATCATAGCGCGGAGGGCTTTCGCCCTGGGTCTCTCCAGGTAGCAACGGCAGCGGTAAGCAACGGTTAAAGTGGGGCAGAGTGTAGCGTCCGCCATCGTTGACCGGCTTGCCGCTGATCTTGTACAGGGTGATGGGAACATCTTGCCACTCCATCGGCTGCCACTGGAGGACTTTCGTGCAAGTGTCTTGGCAGGGGTTGCTGCGACACGAGTCGAGCTGGGGATTCCTTCCTGCAAGGAATCCTCTGTCGAAGTTCCCGGGATTCGAGAATGTCTTGATCTGCGAGATCTCGTAGGTTTGCAAGGACTCGGCCACTTTCACTCGGCTGTGCATCTTGGTGTCGCCGCTCCACATCGATGCCATGAGAAGCATCAAGAAGCTCCCGAGGGCGGCCGCCACCATGACTTCGATGAGCGTGAAGCCCGCCCGTTTCCTTAGTTCTCGGCGACACATAAAAAATCTCCGGGCGCTTGGGAAACGAGCATAGCCTTAGAGCCTTCGTTGCAGAAAATTTGTCTTTCTTTGATCCTGACCTGCATGAGGTTGAGCGGGAATCGGATGTGGATCTTGTTCTCGGGATTTGCGGCGTTGAGTCTCAGCTCTACGGAGCTCAGGACAATGGAAAGGTCCACGTATCCGACGCCGTCTTGGGTGCTCACGGTTGCCTCAATCTGGCTTGTGACCGGGCAGGAGTTCTCGCGTGGGTCTGAATCTGGGCATCGTGCGAAGTCGGGAAGCATGAGCCGAAGCGCCGTGCGAGAGGTGTCGGCTCCGATCCAGGGCTTGTGGTCGAAGTCGTAGAGGGTGAGGTTAGATTCCTGTACTGTTTTGAATCCGGGTTGCTTGAGCATGTCATGGGCGCTGCTGTTCAAGGCCGGGTTCCGCGCAAGAAAGTCGCGAACGAAACTCGGCGATCGAAAGGCTTGGTCCAGGCGCCGCCCCAGATTTTTGATGGCGAGTTTCTGGATCACTCGAGTCGCGTCTGCCTGACGATTCTGAAGGGACGCGGAGGAGATCCACGCAAAGAGCGCCATGGCCATGCCCAGGCCGAGCACGGCGAGGAGCGTTCCTTGCCCCGAACGGCCGTTGGCAAAGCGCTGAGAAGCCGGTCCCATTCTCCTATTGTAGGGAAGGCCGGCGAAGGAGCCTCGTTATGTTCTGGTTAAGGGGCGACCCAACGCCGAAAGATCTGAATTCTTTGCCGTGAACAGCCGAGCGCCTGCTGAGTCCTGGGAAAGCCTTCGGACCTTCGGCTGCTCGTGCGCAGTCCACGCTAGGAGCAAAGCAGTTGCCCCACTAATCCGGACAAGGCCAGGTACAGCAAGCAGGGCAGGGCTAAGCGTCGGAGCAGGGCAGTCTCTTGATTGGACATGCCCACCGAGGCTTCAACCGCAAGAAGATTCGGTAAGGCAATCATGTTCCCAACGCCCGCTCCTACCAATTGCAAGGCAAGAATCCAGGGCACTGGATAGCCAAGTTGCTCGGCGGCCTGGGCCTGAATGGGGGCAAAGAGAATATTCGAAACCGTGGCGCTTCCGGCCAAGAAAGATCCGAAGGCTCCGATGAACACCGAAAAAAACGGCAACGCTTGATTCGCCAAAGGTTGGGCAATCACCTGGAGCATTCCCTGAGTGTTTCCGAAACTCGTCAGGGCCATGGTGTAAGTCATGGCCGCTACAAAGCAGACCGATGCGGCGGTTGTTTTGATGGGGCCAAGGCTTGCTGCTCCGATTCTAACAAGTTCCTTGGACGGCAGACGCTTGATCACATTGAGAAGGAGGATGGTCGTGAGAAACGCAAAACCGGGATTAAAGAGCGGGAACGAATGAGAGAGGTTCCCGCTAAGCGCGACGGAGACTTTCACTTGAGAGAGCAGCAGCTTTCCGGCAATGAGCACCGCCAAGAGCAGAAGATAGGGGCCTAAGGGAGCCAGAGAAATGGGCGACGGAGGTGTTGCTAGCTTAGGGGCGTCTGCCGTGAAACGAAAAGTCGATCTGGGAACCAAAAAGTTTAGGCGGATCGAGACGATCGCAAGCGCCAGGCCGACAGCCGCACCGACGATTGAGGGGAACTCGAAGCCAATAAAAGAGATTGCGTAGTACGGAACAAGAAAAGCCAGGGCCGAGAATATCGCCCACGGGACACACTCAAAAAACGCCTTGGCACGTTGTTTTGAGGGCCCAAACATAACGACAAAAGCAACGATCAGGAGGGGAACCAACGAGCCGGAAATCAAGTTAATCAAGGCGGCTTTCTCTGCGACTTGGGCGATCTCTAGTCCTGCGAAGCCAATTCGAAGGGGGGTGCCCACGGCTCCAAACGCGACCGCGGTACTGTTTGCGATCAGGCAGACGACAACCGCCAGCAGGGACGGGAAGCCGATTCCGACAAGGAGCGGCGCCACGACTAGTGCGGGAGTGCCAAATCCAGAGGTGCCTTCGACAAAGCCTCCAAAGAGCCACGCCAGCAAAACGGATTGAACCCGACGGTCGGGACTTAGCGAGCCCAGCAGTGCCTCTAGGCGAACAATCACGCCAACTTGCTTTAGATAGTTCAGAAAGGCGATCGCACCAAAGACAATCAAAAGGATGTCTAAAGTAAGAAAGAACCCCTTTCCAAAAGCCGCACCCAGCTGGGCCACCGAAACGGACCACCGCGAGCTCGCGAGGAGGGCAGTGTATACAAAAGACAGTATCGCGACGTGCTGAACGCGGAACCTCGGAAGTAGGAGAAGCGCCAGAAACACGAGTATGGGCGAGAGGGCAACAGCGTAGTTCATGAACTGGCCTTGGGGTTCAAATCAGCTGATCTTGGAGATGAGATCCTATGCGCGCCAAGTCTTCGCTCAGGATCGAGAGCCCTTGAGAGCATTTCTTCAAATGGCTCTCCGTTCTTTGCAGCAACTCCATTCCACTCCTAGTAATGGAAACAAGCTTTTTTCGCGAGTCCTTGGGGTCAGACATCACGAAAACCAACTTCTTTCGTTCCAGCCTTTTTAGGGTTTGCGTCAAAGTGCTCGGATGAACTCCGACGGAGCTCGCCAGGGAATGTGCGGGCGTCGCCGGCATGTCGATCAAACGCTTTAGCAGGCACCACTGAACGAGGCTGAGGCCCAGTTTCTTTTCGGATCTCTTGTTGAACGCTTGGATAGAGTTTCCGATATGGAACAAGGAAAACAAGGGTTGTTCAAAGTCGATCATTTCTCGAAGCTCGTGTTCTTTCTCTCTGTTGTCGATCCATGGAACTGGATCAACAGCTTAAGGAGCCGATTAATCTCGGACTGTCTCTTGATATAAAACTGCGCTTGCGAGGACCTCTTCTCTCCTACTCGCACCGACAGAATTCTTGTGTCCGACCAACAGGTTAACCACGGATTTTCCGGAGATGAGATGTGGGGAGGGAGAGAGAGAATCTACGAGCGACTGGATCTCTTGCCTGGAGGCCTTCTTGTTACGGGAGCGTCGGTAGTGCAAGGCAAAGGAGTACAGTTTGTCTTCTATCTCAATACCGGGATTCAGCTCTTTCTCAGCAAAGGCCCTTCTCCAGCCGGAGCAAATTTTTTCGGCCTGTTTCAGGGCGTGGTGCCCCTTGTCTAAACCCTCCAAGCCATGGTTTCCGATGAGAAACCTCGGCTCGAAGCTGAGCCTCGTCTTGAGGTCTGAGACGCTTCTTCCGGAGACGATGGCCAGGGGAACCGTTTGTGAAAGTTTTTTCAGGAGCGAATCGGTCGTAGCGGTGATTCGCGCTTCCGAGGGCTTTCGCACGATTTTTGACAGAGTGCCGTCAAAGTCAAAGGCATAAAGAGTTTTTGTAAACGAAAGCGATTCCAGCAGTACTAAACTGATTCGGGAAAATAGTGGGTTCATGTGGAAGACAACCACCCCTTGCGATCTTTAGTCCCGAGATGCCCAAAGAGACGAGTTTTTTGCCTCAGTCGGGACGCGTCCAGAAGCATTCTGCCTGCCCAGCGATAGACATTCCTGCGTTTCCCGGACGATGAGCTTTCCGTAAAGACAATCGAACGCATTCGTTCCGAGCTTTGCGTTGGCGAATCACCCTCCAGCTTTCTCTACAGGTACCTGCGGCAGGATGACTTTGGCTCGCCTCAGTCGGCGTTCTTGATTTGTTCTTTTTGGCTCATTCAGGCGCTGGCTAAAACGGGAGAGATGGGAGCGGCTCGTCAGATGATGAGCGATGTCATGGGGGCGGCCAACGATCTTGGCTTGTTCTCCGAACACTTCGTGCCTGGGGCGAGGCAGCAGGCCGGGAATTTTCCGCAGGCTTACTCGCACATTGGACAGATCAACGCAGCTTTCTCTATCAGTCCAAGCTGGTCGGATGTTCTCTAGGCCTCGTCGGCAATGTTTCGGCTACTGCGAGTCTGATCGGCCTAGGTTGCGACAGTCCTCCAAGGCTTGGGCGCCCTGGCTGGTCGTGTCTCCCATGATTCCACCAAATTTCGAAACGCGCACGGGTGCGAATCCGCAGAACTTTAGGATGCCATCTCGCATCATGCGCACCTCGGGCTGCCCGTAGACCCATTTGTTTGCCCAACTCGGCGCTCCGCACGTGTGAATGATGCGCGCGCTTCGGCCGGTCAGAAGTCCTTTGGGAAAGCCTTTGTGGTAGCGAAAGGCCCATTCGCTCTTGAAGGTGCGATCCAAGAAACCCTTGGCGAGAGCAGGCACCGAAGTCCACCAAGTGGGAAACAGAAAAACAAAGTGGGACGCCTCGGAGATAGCGTTCTGAACGGAGATCAAATCTTGTTCTAGCGGATCCTTGGACATGGGATCCTTAAGGGGATCGAATCTAAGGTCCCTGAGGGCCCTGAGGTGGACCTGCGCCCCTGCTTCTTCGGCGCCATCTCGGTAAGCCCGCGCCAGCGCGGCAACGAGGCTGTCGGCGCGAGGGTGTGCGTCGAGAACGAAAATCTTTTTCATGACGAGAGATGATATATCTTCACTGGGTTCCGTTCCAGTTGAGGCTGTCGAGCTCGCAGGGTTCGGTTCCGTTGGAACCGAGGAAGGCCTTGAAGTACAGGCTGCCGCTGCCGAAGACGCTGCTGAAACTGGGTAGCTGAGTGCTGAGCGTGGAGGCGGGATTGGCCTGCGCGGCGGTGGCGTTGGAGGCGCTCCACGCGGATCCCGTCCAATACTTCCACTGCGTGTTGTCTTGGGACACGGCGTATTTGATTCCGCCGTTACAGCCGCCGGTTCCGAGTGTTTCGGCCAGCGACGTGAGCTGGTAGTAGCTGATCGGATTGACGTTGGAGACGCTCGGTGCCGAGGGGTCGTAGTGCGCCGGGCCCACCTCGACCGACTGCAGCTCGGGTGAGCACTTCGTGGCGCCGCCCCCATAGTCGCACGACGTGCCCGTGCGGTCGTCGGATTCCAAGATCACCCGGTACTGGAAGTAACGGTTATTGGCCGGTTGAGCGGGCATGTTCGCGAAGGTCATCACGGGCAAGCCGCTTTGTACCGCGCCGGCGGGGTCGTTCGCCAAAGTGTTTCGGAGCTCGCTGAAGTAGCTTTGATTCGTGCCGTCGGGGCCGCTCCACGGGGTTGCTCCGCCGCCGCAAGCGGAGTCGGAGCAGCTTCGCACCTGAAACTTGATGCGGTTGGCGCCGCGGCGGTAGAGCCGCGCGATTTCGACAGCTGAGAGCGCGCGATTCCAGAGTGCGACTTCGTCGAGGCTTCCGGAGGCATAGGTGCTGACGCCGTCCCAGCCAATGCGCAAGAGTCCCGCGTCGTCGCCCATCGTATCGCCTTGGGTGGAGGTGGCGACCTGCGTGCCGTTGATGTAGGCGGTGATGTCGCCGCCCGCGCCTGCCACGGTGCAGGCCACGTGGTGCCAGCGACCGTCGCGGAGATCGCTTACCGGGGATGGGAGGGGGGTCGTTGCGGGCCCGGCGCTCACCCGACCAATGCCACAGAAGACTCTGTCCCGGAGTCGAAGGGGAAGGATGTGCTCACGCCAACCCCCAGAATCTCGAAGGAATCGCTCAGCGCATCCGTGAGTCCGCCGGAGCTGGCTCGCAGTCGGTATCCGAGGCCCGCACTGTTTAGCCTCAGGTCCGAGAAAGTGGCGGTGCCCTGGGAGGCGTCGAGCGTGAGTGTGCCGGAGGGTGTGCCTCCGCCGGGGTTGAAGGAGGCATCGATGGCCAGCGTGATCGGGCCCTCGAAGGTGGGGTCCACCAGATCGTTCGCGTCGAGCGCCGACACCACGATGGCGGGCAGGGTCGAGCCTCTGGCTGTGCTCACGGGCCCGGTGCTAAATCCCAGGTGGGTTGCGGGGCCTGGAGTCTGAGGCTCGATGGCCGTCGACGAGGCCTGCACCCGGATCGCCTCTGCAAACAGTGCTGTCTGGGTGTCCGCACCGGAGTTCGCGCTCACTTTCAAGTCCGACACGGTGCCGGCTGTTTGGGCCGTGAACACGGAAGTGTAGGTGCCGTCGCCGTGGTCGATGGGCGCCGAGAAGCTCCCGCCGCTCGTGCCGCGAGTGAGACTCAGTTGCAGGGTCCATCCGCCGGTCGAGATCGGCTCGCCGCGTTCGTCGCGCGCCGTCAATTTAAGCAGGGTGCTGGACCCAACCAGCGGCGCCGCATCTGCGAATTGGGCGGTCGAGCGCGCGAGAGAAAAAGTTTGGCAGTCGATCGAGACTCCGTCTCCGTCCCCCAGGGGATCCAGCGTGACTTGGTTGGGGCCCGGAACGATGGCACTCGTGGCTGTGGCCATCAGTCGCGGCTGCAGGTTGCGCTGGGATCCGTCGAGAAACAGGTCAATCGAATCCGAGTCCCCGCCGCGGGGTTCCACGCTCAAGAGAGACTTGCAATCTGCGGGGGCCGAGTCGCGACCGAGTTGGAGGGGCACTTTCCGAAATCCGATCAGGTCGAAGCGGCGCTGCGGGCCCACCGGAACATCCAACTCCACCCGGTCTCCGCGCCGAAGCAGTCCCACCACGGTGCCCAGGTGGGCTGGGCGATGGACGCAAGACGAAGAGGGCGGCGTCGAGAAGCGATGTCGGTTGAGTTCGGCGGGAGAGTCGCCCGAAACCATCAGAGCGTAGCAGTAGTCGTCGGTGAGTGCGGCGGTTTGCAGAGAGTCGGGGCTTGTGCGGGGCGCGCCTCGAATAGTGAGGCGCACCGTGCTTTTCTGAGTGGGCGCGTTTGAGTCGAGGCCCTGCGTGCAGCCGATGACCCCGAAAGTGAATAAGGAAGCGAGCGCCAACGGGAGCGTTCGATGGTGACCGGTCCGTAATTTTTTCGCAGGGCTCCGCATGATGACTCTTCCCCCTATCGGAAGAAGAGCGCAGAAAATGTAGCGAGTGTTATCCGCCAGTGATTCGGTCGTAGTGACCTCGGACAATTTTCGCCCCGCCTGTGCACTCCTTTGACAGGACTGAGTGGGCGGTCGTCGGCAAGTGGCCCCAGTTCCGTTTTGCATGAACGTCTTCAAAACAGGTCGTGGATTGGGAAACGCGTGGCCTGAACGCGTGCGCTCCCGTATTTTTCCTCTCGCAAGAAATTTCCTCGATTCTTTTACGGAGGCTTTCGACATGTTGCGTATCCCCAGTTTGTCCTCGGGTTTGTTCTCGGCGCTGATTCTGGTTTCGGTTTCGGCCGGGGCCCAGGTGACGCCGGCACCCTCCGCTCCCGAGGCACCCTCCCAGTCCCGCGCGACGAGTGCGGACGAAGTAACGGAAGAGTTTGCCCGCTGGGAGACGGAGATGAACGCCTGGGACCGCCGCTATTCGATGGCGCCCTCGAACTCGACCGCGGAGCGGGACGCCGCTCGTCAACGTGAGGCGGCGGGGTATCGGGCCCTGATCGCTTTGTCTGATGTTCAGACTCTTGCGCTCCAATCCTCACCCGCCGCAGAGAGTTTTGCGATCCGTATTGACCGCAAGGTCGCGTTCGCTTCCACCGGGAGCTACGTGGAGTCCGTTTATAAGCGGGCCCGCGAGTACGCCGTTTGGGCTTACCTTGAGGCGTCGCGCCGCGAGATCGAATCACTCCCGTGGAGCGAATCTCTCAATCGCACCGTGGCCCTCGGTCGACGCTATTCAGCCGCGAGCACGGGCTCCGTCATGGAGCGTGCCTACTCCGACTTGATGAAGTTCGCGGCCGATTCGACGCAGCATCAGTTCGACGTGGAACTCAGTCGGGGACAAACGGTCACGCGCGATGCCGAGGCGATGGGTATGCAGTTCGGCCGCAACTACGCCGCTGCGTCGACGGGCTCTCTCCTCGAGAAGTTGTACGCAGGCCTGCGCGACTCGGCGCTGCGCTCCGCTCTTTACACGCTGAGCTTCGACGTGGAGAGACTCTCGCTGCAGTCCCTTCACGTGCTGCAAGGAGAATACAGCCGTCGCTACCAGTCCTCTCCTACGGGCAGTGCGAGCGAGCGTTATTATGGCGAGGCTCGCGACCTCGTGCGCGCCGAGATCGGTCGTCGCTGAGCGAAGTTATTTCCGTTTTGCTGGGGCCGGGGTGGGACTCGGGGTAGCGCCCGCCGGAGCAGCTCCGGAGAGGTGAGCTTTGTATCCCGCTTCGGCGGCAGCCAAGTGCGTGAAGTAGTAAAGATTCGCGCCATCGAGGACGTCCGCCTTGATCGTGTCGGTGGTGTAGTCCACGAAGTGGGCCATGCATTTGAGCATGCCGCCGGATGCGCACATGTAGGAACCGAAGTGGTTATAGAACTTGTTGAACGGGGAGACGCAGGCCTGGCCGTCTTCGTCCCTGACGCCCTGATCTTTTTGCATCTGTAGGTTCGAGAACACCTTCTGCAGGCCGCACATGTGGTTCATCTCTTGGTCCGGGGCGACAAGCTCTCGGCGAAGGGCCTCTAGGTCGTACCCGGGTGCCTCGCTCTTCTTGCCGTTGGTATTGACCATCTTGTAGGTGCGATTCGGGATCGCGCGCTTGGGATACAAGGCGTTCCATTGTCGGATGCAGGGTTCGAGGTTGCCGCCCTTGATGTTCATGCCTTCGGCACGATCGCCGGATTTCCCGCTGTCGCCGCGCGCGTCCGTGAAACCGAGATTATACTCCCTCGCTCGTTCGGTGGAACTTTGCTCCTGGTAGGGGTCGAGTTGGTTGGTGGCTTCGTCGCCTGTGCGCGAAGTCCAGGTGCTGGCATCGTTCGGATTTTGGTTTCGATAGGGTTTGGCGTTGGCGCCGCGCGACCACGCCAGGCCCGTTTCCTTATAGGCGGTGCAGGCCATGAAGGCGGCCCAGAACTCGCGACGCACGACCCGGGCTCGTTCGGGAGAGAACTGGGCGTTGAGTTTGTTGTAGGCGCGCGAAAAACTTCGCATCAGGGCGGGTTTGGCGTCGCCCCCTTGCGCCTTGCATTGCGCGGCCAACGATCGGCCCTTGGCGTTGCGGTAAACGTGCTCTTCGCAAAGGCGAATCGAATCGAGATCGAGAAACTTCGGCGTCTTGAAGGAGCCCGGCGGACGTGCGTCCATTTTACCGTTCGTAAGAGTCGCGATCGTGTGGGCGTTGAGCAGAGTGATCGGCACGGGGGCGCCGTCGCCCCGATAGACCTCTTTGACCTCGCCTAGGGTGTTGACGATGGCCTTTTGGTTCTGAGGCGAAACCTTAATGTCGGCAAGCAGCGCCGGCATCACCGTGTCGTCGAGTTTCTTTTTGAGTTCCTCGGTGGGTGTATACCCCGTTTGGCGCATCACGAAATCCGTCAATCGTTGGATGGGCGAGGTGCGGGCGGTCTTGCGCACGGTGATTGTGGCAACGTCGTTTTCCTCGTCCGCGGAAACCGCAGGAGCTTCCGGCTCGGGAGGCAGGTCGAAGCGTTTTCGCGCTTCGACTTCGGCCTCGCGAGCCTGGTCTTGCGCGTCGGCCTCGCGAGCCCGCGCCAGGGCTGCCGCGTCGGCTTCGGCCTGCATCATGTCCGTGATCTCACGTGCCTCGTTTTTTTTCTCTTCGGGGCTCATTCCGGCCATTTTTTCGATTTTTTCGAGGACCTGTTCGTACCACGGGGCTTCGACGGCAGACGGTGGCTGGGTGTCGGGACCGGCGGCGGAAGGCGCTTCCCGATTAATTTCGCTCGCGGTGAGCGGGAGTCCGAGCGCCTTTTGCACAACGACCTGGCTCTCGAGTTCGTCCTGGGCCGCCTTCACTTTGTACTCCGCTTCGGTGACTTTCGCGGCCGAGCTTTGGCGAGCTTGTTCCTGCGCTGCGGCGATCTTCTTCTGGAGCGTCGCCATGTAGGCTTTGCGCTGGCTGGGTGACTGGGTGTCGTAAAAGGAAATCTGCGAGGCATGGGCTTGGAGCACCTTTTCGCGCGCCCCCGCGAGTGCTTTGGCCTGGGCACTTTCCGCCTCGCTGAGTGTTTTTTGGGCGGCAGACAAGCGTTGCTGGGCTTCGAGTTCTGTCGCGTGACTCAGCCGAGACAGCAGGATGGCTCCGAGTCCGAGGCCGAGAAGAAAGCGGCGTAGGGTCATCCCCTTCTTCTCGTCGCCTTCGGGGACTTTCTTGATCAAGCCGGAGGCGCCGACCGTTCCGGCCCGAGGTGTTCACGCACCCTTCACTAACGCTTTGCGTAAACTTAGCCTTTAGATGCAGTGCGTCCATCCGATGAGGAAGGCGATGGCGTTGATGCGGACAATCAAATCCACCCTCCTGTATTCATTGACTCTTTCTGCTTCGGCGTGGGCCGGAACAGGCTTTGAGAGGCTTCCCGTGCCGGGGGCTCAATGTGGAGATGGGTCCGAGTACAGCGTGTACTTGCGCAAGCGAGATCCGGACAAGGTGCTCGTCTATATGGAAGGCGGCGGCGCGTGCTGGAACTCCGCCACTTGCTTTGGGCCTGTGAACTTCACCTATTTGACCGATCGGCACACGCCCGAGCGAGGTGTGTTCCTCTCAGACGATTCCGCACGCCACGCGTTTCACGACTACTCCCTGCTCTTTATCCCGTATTGCACCGGTGATTTCTACGTGGGTCATCACTCCGCCCAGTACGGCGGTAAGACCGTCCATCACTTCGGGCGCAGCAACGTGGAACGCTCCCTTGCGCAGATCGAAGACTCGCATCAGCTGCTCTCCAAGGCGCGCGACGTCGTGCTCTATGGGGAATCGGCCGGCGCCCTGGGCGTGATCGTGTCCGCGGACATCGTGGAGAGTTACGTGTCGCCCGAAGCCAACAAGGTTGCCGTCGTTGACTCGGCCGGACTGCATTTCTCGACGTCGATTTGGAAGCGCTTCTCGCAAGCCTACATGTCCGACATTCATGAAGCCCTGGCTCTCAATGCCGTAGCGGTGGACAAATCTACGGGGATTCTCGCACCGCAGATGTCCGGCTACTGCGCCAAGTATCGGCGATGGAAGGTGGGCTTCTTGCAGGCCACCCAAGACGTGGTGATGAGCTGGGTCTTTGGCAATGTCACCGGCCCCGAACACCGCGCGCGCGTGCTGGGCAAGAAAGGCATCCTTCAGAATCTTGCCGACGATCGCGACAACTGCTCGGCGTGGGTGAACGACTCCGGTCGACACGTGTTCTTCAATAGTCAGGGCGGCTGGGACCGCAAAAGCTCGAGCGGGCTTACGGCCGGCAAGTACGTCGAGGCCCTCATTGCTCATCGGGCCGGGGATCAACAACCGAGCTATCGCTAAGCGCGGAAACGTCGCCGACGACCCGACAAGCGACGCACCTTCAACTCGAGCCACGCGCCTTCAAGTAGCGGAATTCCGGATGGCGAGGCCTCAGAGCCTGCGCTGGCCCGGCCCTTTTTTGCAAAAAAGTGCCTATTTTTTAGACAGCTGCCAACTACCTAAGCACTCGAATTCTTTAGAATTTCCGTGCTTTTTAACACAATCTTTGTCATAATCTAATCTATCAGCTGGACGTCACGTTGGGGATATTCCTCTGGGGAGGGGATTATGAACAAGTTGTCGATCGTCCTGATGAGCAGCCTTTCTGTCTTCGCGGTCGCTTGTGCCGGGAGCTCCACTTCGGACTCCGCGGTTCAAAGCCAAAGCACCGGCGACCTGGCTGTCGCGCTCAGCAAGACAGGCACGATCTACACCGACGAGACCCTCACGGTCAGTGCCAGCGGCGGGACCACTCCTTATGTCTACTCGGTAGCGGAAGGCGACGGCACGATCGACGCCAGCTCCGGCTCCTTTACGGCCCCCTCCGCTAAGGGTTACGTCACGGTGCAGGCCACCGACGCCAACAACGATGCCGTCCAAATCCGCTTCTACGTTTATCGCGCCACCACCACCTCCAGCAGCGATGGCGAAATCCAAACCTCGACGCTGTCCATCTCCCCGAGCGACGTCGAGATCGCGTCGACCGGAACGCAAGTCTTTACCGCCACGGGCGGAACCGCTCCCTACACCTACTCGGTGGTTTCGGGTTCGGGCAGCATGTCGGGATCTACGTTTTCGGCCAACGGCGGTTCGGGCACCTCGACCGTGCAAGTCACGGATGCCAAGGGCCTTGTCTCCAGCGCCAACGTCTCGCTCAAAGTGTACGAGCAGATCTCCGACACTTCCTACATCCAAGCCGACCATAAGGTGGGCTTGAGCCTCCACAACCCGAGCGGTGCTCGTTACCCCTCGCTCCTGGTTTGGGGCACCGGCATGAACAACACCGAAATCGGCAAAAACGTGACCTGTGGGTACAACGCGTCCACCGGCAATCTCAGCTCGCCCTGCGCTGCCAGCATCTCGCTCTACAATCGCGACAACGAGGACCTGGCCAACATGAGCTACCGCGGCACCCTCAAGATCGCCGGACGCAACAAGACCGTCGAAGTGGACTTTTGCATTCGTCCCTCCGAGCCGAGCCGCATGTATCTGCTCTGGAAGAGTGTGAGTGAAGTGAGTTCCAACAACGTCACCTACTCCACGTACGGTGCTCGCATTGCCAACGGCAAGCAAGTCCGCGCGCACTTCAACACCGTGGACACCGATCACAGTGCGGGAATGGTGACCATCAGCACCAAGAACGCGGGTTACCGCACGGGCGAGACCGGCTGTCCCAGCGGCTTCACTTCGAGCTCCTTCGTGGAGGTCGCGCAGTAAGCGAGCCCGAGGCCCGATCGTCTAGGTCGGATCGCTCAGGCTAGGTCAAAGAGGAGAAATTCCGCATCTCCGCTCAGGGCTCGTAACTTGAGCGCGGACTCTTCCTCCAGGGCCACGGCGTCTCCCTCTTTCAGGGGCTGTCCGTTCGCTTCGAGTTCCCCGTGAACGAGCTGTAGCCAGGCGTAGCGCCCGGGGGCGATGGGATGCTCAAGCGTGCGGCCCTCCGACAGGACCGAAGCGTAGAGTCGCGCGTCTTGTCGAATCCGCAGGGAATCTTCGACTCCGTCGGGAGACGCCACCAGGCACAGGCGATCGCGTTTGGATCTCTCGTCGAAGTTCCGTTGCCCGTAGCGCGGCTCCGCATCCTTCTCGTTGGGCACGATCCAGATTTGCAAAAGGTGCGTCGCCTCGTCGGACGATGGGTTGAACTCGCTGTGCGTGACGCCCGTGCCGGCGCTCATGTACTGCACGTCGCCAGGGCGGATCACCGAACCGTTGCCGAGCGAGTCGCGGTGCTCGAGGGCGCCTTTTACCACGTACGTGAGAATCTCCATGTCCTTGTGCGGGTGAGTGGGGAAGCCTTGGCCCGGAGCCACGTGGTCCTCGTTGATCAGGCGCAACGTGCGAAACCGCATGTGTCGCGGGTCGTAGTAGTCCGCAAACGAAAAAGAGTGATGGCTCACGAGCCAACCATGGTGCGCGTACCCGCGCTCTGCCGACAGCTTCCGGGTGATCATCCTGTCCCACAGATTGGGGGCGGGTGGAGCAAAAGAAAAGGGCCGGAGCGCCCTTCGAGCGCTTAGGGCTGTCGAAGTTTTCGACGGTGCGGACGCTTTGCGCCCGATTTCGCCTGAGGAGAAGTCGTCCCGAGGCTCGGGGGAGCCTGATAGCGCATCGCATTAAGAATTGATGAAGCCAGCGTCAAGGAAGCTTCTTGGAAGCGGAGCCTTGCTTGTTACACTGAACGTCTATGAAGAAGATTTTTTCCAAGGCCCTCACCGCCGTCACTTTGTTTGCTTTCTCGGTTTCGTACCTGGCTCCGCTGGCCAACGCGAAGGCGAAAGCCCGCACGCTGAGCGATTCCGTTGCGAGTTACGAGAAGGCCCGTTCGTCCTACGCCAAATCGGGCCTCGAATCTTTTCTCAAGGCGCTCCCCTACAAGTTCTCTAAGCCCGACGTGCGTTTCTTCGTGGCGCAGATGAAGGGCGTCACCGGCCTTCCCGAGATCAAGGTTGAGAATGGCGACACGGTCGTGGTGAGTGCCAAAACCAAAGCAGGTACCGAAAAGGTAACTCTCCAGGTGATCAACCTTGAGAAATCCGAATTCGCCATCGACGGCGTGAAGTTCCAGGGCGGCAACAGCCTGGAGACTCTCACGAAGGCTGCCATCGCCGCGTCTGCCCCCAAGAAGACTTCTTCCTTCCGACTCATCGACTGGCTCATTCCCAGCGCTTTGGCTGATGACGACAAGTCCAGTGACGGGAGCCACGAGGCGGGGAGCATCACCAAGGCCGTGCTGATCACCTTGGCTGCCGTGGCCGTGGTGGGGCTGGCGATCTGGGGAGGCATCTACCTCTACAATCGCGTCAAAGAACAGAACTACGATCGCGGTTATGAGGACGGAAAACTCCACGGGAGCGGCTCGACTTCGACCTCAAGCTCCACCGTGGGCGACGTGGCCGTGTCGACGTCCTCGAGCGGAACCACCACTACGGCCGCAAGCGGCACGGGCACGGCCCCCACGGCGACCACCGGCACCACCGGGGCGAGCGTTACTTCGGGCACCGTGACGCCAAGCTCCACGGGCCTCGATGCCGCCTCCGTCCAGCGCTAACTCTGCGATACGCGCTGCTTCCGGCCTTCCGATCCACCGCTAGACAGGGTCCTGTCAAAGGGCCAGTTTAGAGGGAAGTGAAATCTCGCAACGAAGCTGATCTTTTTTCGGGAGCCGAGGCCTCGGGCTCGGCGCTTGCCTCGGGCTACCTGCCGCTGGCCGAAAAGCTGCGCCCTCGTACTCTCGAGGACTTCATCGGCCAGGCGGGGATCCTGGGTCCGGGCAAGATCCTGCGCAGTCTCGTGGAGAAGGGCGGGGCTCTCCCCTCCATGATTTTTTGGGGTCCGCCGGGGAGCGGCAAGACCACGCTCGCTCGTTTGATCGCTGCTCGTCAGGACTTCGCGATGCTCTCGGCCGTCTCTACCAATCTCAAGGAAGTGCGCGAAGTCATCGAGGCTGCGCACCATCGCAAGCAATCCACGGGAACTCCGACGGTGCTCTTCCTGGATGAGATCCACCGCTTCAATAAGAACCAGCAGGACGCACTCCTCGGCGCCGTCGAGGACGGCACGATCACGTTGATCGGCGCCACCACGGAGAATCCTAGCTTCGAGGTGAACCGCGCCCTCTTGTCTCGTTGCCGAGTCTTTGTGCTTGAAGCGCACACGCCTGCGGACATCGTGACTATTCTCGAGCGGGGTGCGCGGGTGCTTGGCGTGCGGCTCGAAGCCGAGGGCTTGGATGCGCTCGTGCGCCTCAGCGGCGGCGACGCGCGTTCGGCGATCAACGCGCTCGAAGCCGCCGTCTCCGTGTTGCCCGCAGACAGTCGTACCGTGACGTCGGCCTTGGCTCGCGAGGCCTTCCAAAAAAGTTTGATCTCTCACGATCGTGCGGGCGAGGAGCACTACAACCTTGCCAGCGCTTTCCAGAAATCCCTGCGCAACTCCGACCCCGACGCCGCTCTGTACTATCTGGCGCGGATGCTCGCGGGCGGCGAAGACCCACTTTTTGCCGTGCGTCGCTTGGTGCGGACGGCTTCGGAAGACGTGGGCCTGGCCGATCCGCAGGCGCTCGTGCAGGCCAATGCCGCGCGCGAGGCCGTGGAGTTCCTAGGCATGCCGGAGTGCGAGCTCGCCATCGCGCAGGCCGCGGTTTACGTAGCGTGCGCACCTAAATCTAATTCAGTTTATAAGGCGGTTAAGGCCGCCCACGCCGCCATCGAGGCTCACGGCGCCTTGCCGGTCCCTCTGCATTTTCGCAATGCGCCGACTTCTCTTCTCAAGGATCTGGGCTACGGAGGCGAGTATCAATACGACCACGATTGGCCCGAGAAACTGAGCCCGCAGGAGGCGCTTCCGCCGGAGCTGGCTGGCAAAACGTTTTTTGAGCCCGGCGCCCTAGGCTTCGAAAAAGAACTGACCAAGCGTTTGGAGTATTTCGAAAAGGTCCGGCAAAGGCTTCGTTCCTAAGGGAGTTTTCACGATGAGAGCCCAGTTGTTTCTCTTTGCGCAGGTCTTTGTCGGGTTTCTCACTGCGGGAGAACTTCGAGCGGCCCCTCTTTCGTGGCAAGCCAGCGTGGCGGAAGCTCTTGAAGCAAACAGCGACGTGCGCGCGGCCAACGAAAAACTTCGGGCGGCCGAGTACGCGACGCAGGGCTCGTACTCCGCGTTCTTTCCGCAACTCAACGCATCGCTCACCTACACGCGCACCAAAGGCGTGGACACCTTCAACTTGGCGGACCCTGTCAATCGTTACGGGGCCACGTTGTCGGCGTCGCAGAATCTGTTCAACGGTTTTCAGGACCGCGCCCGCGTGGATCAGGCGCGAGCTTCGCGCGAAGCCGCCGAGGCGAGTGCGGCGAGCGCCAAGGCCAAAGCCAGTTACGATCTGAAGTCAGCCTATGCGGGTCTTCTCTACGCGCAACGGTCGGTTCTCCTGCAGGGGGAGATCGAGCGCCGTCGTGGGGATAACTTGCGCTTGGTGGAGTTGCGGTTCAACAGCGGACGAGAGAACAAGGGCTCCGTGCTGCTCTCTCGCGCCTATTTGCGGCAGGCCCGGCATGAAACCCTGCAGGCTCAGAACGCCGCGCGCACGTCTTTGGCCCACTTGGCCCGTGTACTGGGCTGGAACGGCCCGCGAGAAGTGGAGCTATCTGAGGAGGTGCCGAGCGCAGCCTCGCTTGAGCAGCTGGATTTTCGTGCGATGTCTTTACAGACGCCGGATCGGCGCCAGGCACTGGCGCAAGAAGCTTCCTCGGCTGCGGGCGTCGCGCTTGCGCGCGGGGCCTTTTTTCCGACACTGGGTCTTGACGGTAGCCGGGGGCGACAGGGGACGACTTGGTTTCCCGCCAACGACCGCTGGTCGTTTGGCGTGACGTTGTCGTTGCCGCTCTTTAGCGGCGGACGCGACTACTACGCCACCCGGGGCGCTGCGGCGACTTCGGCGGCGGCCACGATCACGCGCGAAGGTGTGGACCGAGAGCAGGTCGCAAAGCTCGAACAAACCTACGCGGCATTTCTAGAGGCGCGATCCAAGGTGGAGGTCGAGGAGGCGTTCTTGGAAGCCGCAAAGACTCGCTCCGAGATCGCGCGCAACAAGTACAACAACGGACTCTCGAGCTTTGACGACTGGGACCTGATCGAGAACGATCTTATTCAGCGTCAGAAGAGCGTCCTGCTAGGCCGGCGCGAGCGCGTGATCGCGGAAGCGGCTTATGAACAAGCCCAAGGAAAAGGGGTCCTGCCGTGACTAAAAAGATATGGGGCGTCGTGGTGGTTTTGGCCGTGCTTGTCGGCGTTGGTGCGGTGCTGCGTGCTCGTCGAGCGCCCGAGGTCACCTACCGCGAGATCACGCTGGCCAAGGGTGACTTGAACGTCTCCATTCTCAGCACGGGCACCGTACAGCCGCAGAACCGGCTCGAGATCAAGCCGCCCATTGCGGGGCGGGTGGAAACCGTGCTCGTCAAGGAAGGGCAGACTCTGCGCAAGGGTCAGGTCCTTGCCTGGATGAGTTCCACCGAGCGCGCCGCGCTCATCGATGCCGCTCGGTCCCAGGGGGCTGACGAGCTTAAGAAGTGGGAGGAGCTCTATCGGCCCACGCCCATCTTGGCTCCTATTCGGGGCTCGCTCATTTTGCGCAACGTGGAGTCGGGGCAAACGTTCACCGCTACGGATTCGGTTTTCGTGATGTCTGATCGCTTGATCGTGAAGGCTCAGGTTGACGAGACCGATATCGCTCAAGTGAAGGTGGGACAAACGGCCTCGCTTGTTCTCGACGCCTACCCGGGTCAACCGATCGCTGCGCACGCCGACAAGATTGCCTACGACGCGAAGACCGTGAACAACGTCACGATCTACAACGTCGATGTCCTGCCGGACGAAACTCCTCCTTATATGCGCAGCGGGATGACGGCCAACGTGAGTTTCCTCACGCAGTCCAAGAAGGACGTGCTCATCGTGCCCACCGAGGCTGTGCAGTATCGAGAGGGCAAGGCCTTCGTCCTCACGCCTTCGGCCGCGAAGCGGCAACCGCCGATAGAGACGCCGATCGAGCTCGGCTTGAGCGACGGCAAACGCAGCGAAGTTCTGAGCGGCGTGGCGGAGGGGGCCACCGTGCTAATGGTCGACGCTCCAAACCTCTCCGGTCCCAAGGGGGGGGCGAACTCCAATCCCTTCATGCCGATGGCTCCGCCCAGCACCCGTAGCCGGGGCCGCTGAGGCGCGACCTCCATGCTCGAAGTTAAGAACGTCCATAAACGATACGTGATGGGAGAAAACGTCGTGCACGCGTTGCGCGACGTCTCGCTCAAGATCGAGGACGGCGACTTCGTGGCCATCATGGGTCCCTCGGGGTCGGGCAAGTCCACGCTCATGCACGTTCTGGGTTTGCTCGATGTTCCGGACGAGGGGTCCTACCGCATCGATGGGCGAGAGGCTTCGGGCCTCGATGAGGACCAGCTCGCGGTCCTGCGTCGCGAAGTTATCGGGTTCATCTTCCAGCAGTTCCACTTGCTTCAACGCATGAGTGCTCTCGAGAACGTGGCTCTCCCGCTGCTCTACTCGGAAGGAAAGCTCGATCTGGATCGCGCTCGCGAGGCCCTGGAACGAGTAGGTCTCGGTAACCGAGTCCATCATCGACCTACGGAGCTTTCCGGCGGTCAGCAGCAGCGAGTGGCCATCGCACGCTCTTTGATCAACCGTCCCACCGTGATCTTTGCGGACGAGCCCACGGGTAATCTGGATTCGACCTCCGAAAAAGAGATCATGGCGACCCTCCGTGAACTCAACGCGAGCGGCATCACGGTGGTGATCGTCACTCACGAGGACGAAATCGGTCGTCAAGCGAAACGTTTGATTCGAATGCGAGACGGGGCGGTGCAGAGCGACGAACGGCTGAGTCCGCTCACGCCGCACCCCGATTCGACCCGCGCAGCCAAGGCGATTCAGGCGGCGGGTTTTCAGGTGCGCCACTTCGTGCAGCATTTCGTGCAGGGCATACGCAGTCTTGCGGCGAACAAGGTGCGCACGGCCCTTTCGATGTTGGGTATTCTCATCGGCGTCGGAGCGGTGGTGGCTATGTTGGCGCTGGGGCGCGGCGCTCAGAGGGCGATCGAGGAGCAACTCTCGTCCCTCGGATCCAACCTTCTCGTGCTTCGCTCGGGCTCGGCGCGCTCCGGGGGCGCGGTGCGGATGGAGTCCGGAGCCGTTTCTCGCCTAACGTCGGAGGACGCGTACGCGATTGGCGAGAGAGTCCCGCACGTGCGCGACATCGGCGCCAACGTCACCGGCCGTGGGCAGGTGACTTTCCTCAACAAGAACTGGAGCACTCAGGTGATTGGCGGCTCGGCCTCATACGCCCGCATGCGTGCCGACGTGCCGGATGTGGGACGTTTTTTCACGGAAGAAGAGAATCGGGCGCGAACCCGCGTGGCCGTGATCGGACGCACTCTCGTTCGCGAGCTCTTCGAGGGAAAGAACCCCATCGGCGAGAGCATCAAGATCAACAAAGTGAGTTTTCAGGTGATCGGGTTGCTCCCCGCGAAGGGAAGCAACGGTTTCCAGGATCAGGATGACCGCATCGTTCTGCCGGTGCTCACGGCTATGCATCGACTGCTGGGCAAGGACTACGTGGACTACATCGACGTCGAGGTGGACAGTCCGCTGAATACGGAAGAGGTCCAGGCGAGCGTGATGGAGCTGATCAACAAGCGTCATCGCATCTCGGGAAGTCGCGAGGACGAGGCTTTCCAGATTCGGAACTTGGCCGAGATCCAGGCCGCGCTCTCCTCCAGCACTCGCATCATGACGCTTTTGTTGTCCGTGATCGCGGCGATCTCACTGTTGGTGGGCGGGATCGGCATCATGAACATCATGCTGGTGTCGGTCACCGAGCGCACGCGAGAAATCGGCTTGCGCAAGGCCGTGGGTGCTCGTCGAGGAGATATTCAGGCCCAGTTTTTGGTGGAAGCCGTGGTGGTGAGTTTCGTGGGCGGATTTTTCGGCGTTTTGCTGGCCTGGGTGGCGGCCTTCCTGATTTCTGTTTTGGCGGGTTGGGCAACGTCGATCACGTTGGGTTCGGTGCTGCTGGCCTTTGGTTTCTCGGCGTCCGTGGGCGTGATCTTCGGATTTTATCCCGCTCGCAAGGCCGCATCACTCGCGCCCATCGATGCCCTGCGCTCTGACTAAGCGAAGTGGTCGAAGCCCTTAGGGGCGGGAGCGGGTTTTCCGTCGCGGGTCCATTCCACAGATGGGCCCTCGACAAGCTCGCCGATGCGGGCGGGGTCGCGCCCGATCGCGCGCTTGAATTCCGCAACGACTTCGTTCCAGGCATGGGCCCGACAGCTGCCGAGCAGAACAAAGTCTTCGCCCCCACGGGCGGCGATCGCCACCGGGTCTCGGCCCAGCGCCTGGGCATAGGCCCCCAGCTCCGACGACCAAGGCAGATTCTCGAGCCTCACGCGTGCTCCGCAGCGACTGGACTCCAGTAGTTTGGGCAAATCGGCCGCCAGTCCGTCGGACACATCCATGAGCGCAGCGACGCCGGGGGTCGTGGCGAACACACGGCCTTCGGCCAAGTGGGGGCGCGGCCGCTCAAGCCGTTGCACCAGCAGGCGTCCTTCGCGCGTGGCGGCAAAGTTTTGTAGCGCCGGATCTTTGGCGAGGAAGAGTTCGAGGCCTGCCGCGGCGTCGCCGAGTGCGCCGCTGACAAAAAGGACGTCGCCGGGCCGACCCGAGCTTCGGAGCTTCACTTCGTGAGAGGACACTTCGCCGATCACGCAAACATTGACGACGATCTGTGCAGGCACGCGGCTCGTGTCGCCGCCGAGTAGGAATACGCGCGCCGGGAGCATGGCCTCTTCAAAGCCATCGTAGAAGGCTCTGACCCACGACTCTTGCAGATCCCTCGGAACGCCCAGCGAAACAAAGGCAAAGCGCGGCTCCGCGCCCATGGCCGCGATGTCACTCAAAGAAACCGCCAGCGATTTGAAGCCTACGTTGAATCCGACGCTTTCGGGCGTGGGAACCGGGGGCGGGCCTTCGCCCGGGCGCGCGCGGAGAAAGTCGACTTCTTCCACCAACATATCCGTCGTGACGACCCAGGACATGCCGTCGCCACGCTCGATCACGGCCGCGTCGTCGCCGATGCCGAGGATGTCCGCAGGCAGGCCGCGCGTGAAGCGAGCTTGGAGGTCTCTAAGAAAATCGCTTTCGCTCTTCATGGCTTGGTGAGCAGTCTTAGCGCAGGCCGCGGCGCTTAGGTAGCAGGGGGCGTGGAGGTCGAGTTTGCGCGGCTTCAGTTGGCGCTAAGCGGGTAGCCCGCGGCTTGCCGGACGCTCTCGCTGGCGCCCGCGGGCACGCCTTGAGTCTCGTAGGCGCGCAGAACGGTTTCCAGGAAGCGCGTGCTCACCGGCCCGTCTTGGGAGCTGCGTTCGGGGTTTGTGACAAAGGCAAGGGCATCGACCAGGCGGGTGCCGCCTCGTTTGCTCGCGTCCCCCGCGAGCACTTTGAGACGTTTTTCCACGGACGCGCCCGTCACCACGCCTTCCTTGTGTTGGACGATGGGCCAGTGACTTTCGTGGATCTCAAAGAGCACGCCGTGCACGTCCGCGGGTTGGGAGTCGTGGCTGAGGTCTTCGAGGCTCAGCACCCGGCCACCCCAGTAGCGCGAGGGGAAATCAAAGACATAGGCGACTCCGAGAGCGGTGGCGGGAACTCCCTCGGGCAGGCTGAAGTGCGTAAACCCGTGGCTTTCCTTCCACTCGTTGAAGGCGGCTAGATCGAGCGCGCTCGAGTAGCAAAAATAAAACTTCGTCGACACGACTATTCCCGGAAGTTGCCGAACTGCATCGGCACCTTCAGCTTGTCGAGCTGCCCGCGCAGCAAGGCGATGGCCTCTTGAAGGTCGTCGCGATTTTTTCCGGTGACACGCACCTTTTCGTCCTGGATCTGCGCCTGAACTTTGAGTTTGGAGTCTTTCAAGGCAGCCACGATCTCTTTGGCTTTCTCTTTCTCGATGCCGGCGATGACCTTGAGTACTTGCCGCGAACTTCCGCCGTGGGCGGTTTCCACTTTGCCGGCGTCAAAGGCCAGCAGAGAAACGTTGCGCTTGACGGCCTTCGCTTCAAAAATTTCGCGCAAAGCCGTAAGCTTGGTCGGCTCGGACACCCAAAACGTGAGCGTCTTGAGTTTCTTGTCGAGCGTGATTTCGGCTTTGATTCCTTTGAAATCGTAGCGATTCACGATTTCTTTGGTGGCGACGTTCACGACGTCATCCAGGGTTTGCCATTCCATTTCTGCAGAGATGTCGAATGAGGGCATTCCCCGAATTTTCCAGGGAAAGCCCCGTCTCTCAAGTCGTTAATGGGCGGGGGCGCTCATTGTTGCGCGCCGCAGTCTCCTAGACTTCGTTGAGGGCAAGGATCTCGTCGAGACTTTGGCGCCGGCGAATCACTCGGGCGCTCCCGGCGTCGATCAGAACCTCGGCAGGGCGAGGGCGCCCGTTGTAGTCGGAACTCATCGCGTAGCCGTAAGCCCCCGCCTCGGAGAAAGTGATCAAGTCGCCTTCGGTCACGTCGGGAAGCGCAAGGTCACGTGCAAAAAAGTCCGAGCTTTCGCAGACAGGCCCGCACAGGTCGGCGGTCCCGCTCGTGCCGCTCTTGCCGTACACGCTCACTCGGTGGCGGGCACCGTAGAGCGCGGGGCGCAGCAAAGTCGTCATGCCCGCGTCGACGCCGACGAAGCGTCGGTAGGATTGCTTCACCGCGGACACTCGGCTGATCAGCCAGCCGGCGTTGCCCACCAGAATGCGTCCGGGCTCGCACACCAGAGTGGGGCGGCCAAGGTGGTGGCGATCGAGTCGCTCGACGATCGCGGCAGAAAGGCCTTGGGCCATGGCCGTCAGGTCGAGGGATGTCTCATGGTCGGCGTAGGGGATGCCGAAGCCGCCGCCCACGTCGACAAAGTCCAAGGGCAAACCGAGTTTGGCAAAAACCGGCGCCACCGCATCTAGGAGAAGCGTGGCGGCTTGCGCAAAGTGCTCGGCGTCGAGAATGCTGGATCCGGGCATCATGTGCACGCCGAAGCGCTTGACGCCACGGTCCCGTGCCAGTCGATAGGCGGCTTCGGCTTGCTCAAAAGGAATGCCGAACTTGGATTTCTCTCCGCCGGTGTTGATCTGCTCAAAAGCGCCGCGCCCGAGTCCCGGGTTGATGCGAAAGGAAATACGCTCAGGCACATGGATGCGGCAGAGGCGCTCGAACGACGTGACGTCGTCCATGTTCACGAGGCCACGTAGCTTGGCTACCTGCCCAAGGTCGTCTGGGCTTTCGTAGTTGCCGGTGTAGGAAATCGCCTCGGGTGCGAAGCCCGCTCGTTCGGCGGCGTGGATTTCGCCGGGGGAGGCGCAGTCGGCACCGGCTCCGCAATCGCGCAGGATCCGCAGCACCGTGAGGTTCATGTTGGCTTTGACCGCGTACTGCAGGCGCACCGTTGGGTAGCTCGCGCTGAGAGCACTGTTGAGAGCATGGTAGTTCTCGCGAATGCGGCCTGCGCTGTAAACGTAGGTGGGCGTGCCGAAACGCACGGCGAGGTCGCGGATGTCCAGTCCGTCGATCTGCTTCACGATCACTTCTTCGCGAGGCGCTCGGCGAGAAACGCGTCGATCGTTTTTCTAAGGGCGGCTTCGGATCCGTCGTTTTTCCATTCGCGTTTGGCCACGCGGCGCATGAGATCGGTGTCTTGAGTGCCCAACTGCGCCTGGAGGAGTTCTTCCACTTCGAGTTTGCCCATGGAGTCTCGTTTGGCCACGCGATTCACGCGCTTGGTGAAGTCTGTGGTGATGAGGATGATGCCCGAGATGGAACGATGAAAGCCCGCTTCCGCTAAGCGGTTGCCCTCGATGAAAGCGAACGCCGCGCCGGTTTGCTTCCACGGAATACCGGCTTTCTCGATGTATCTGAGAACGAGGGGATCGATCACCGCTTCCAGGCTCTCTTTGTCCGCGGGGTTGGTGAGCAATCGCTTCATGAGGGCTCGTTTGTCGAGATTGCCGAGACTGTCGAGGACCGTGCCCCCGAAGATCTTGTAGATTTTCTCGAAGCCTTCGCGGCCTTCGTCGGTGTTGCGGTTGACCACGAGTTGAGCGACCTGATCGGCGTCGAGCGTAGGATAGTTTTTCTCCCGCAGATAGCGAATAGCTGTCGTTTTGCCTGCGCCGCGAAGTCCCGTGATACCCCAAATTTCCATGAGACCAGAACTTAGCAGCGGACCGGCTTTCCGGCGAGGCCTGGGCGCGGTAGATTGCCGGGGTGAACAAGTTTTTCGCTCGGCTCTTCGACTACCCAGGCCCGCTTTGGAAACTGTCCTCGGCTCTCGGTTTCGTGGTGATCGCGCTCTCCGTCGTCGTCTGGACCACCTTCATCTGCTTTGGTAGCTACGTGCTCCGGGTGAGTCGTTCCACGCAAACCCGACTCGTGCGCAGTTGGCTCGAAGTGGTGTGCCGCTCGCACGGAATTCGTTTTTTGATCGAGGGGGCCGAGCTTCACGACCCCTCCAAACCCGCGCTCCTCGTGAGCAACCACCAGAGCCTCTACGACATTCCGGCAGTTTTCTCGGCCATTCATGGCGACGTGCGGATGCTGGCCAAGAAAGAACTCTTCGAGATTCCGCTCTTCGGGCGGTCCATGCAGGTGGTGGAGATGATTCCGATCCAGCGCGAATCTCAAAAGTCGTCGCGGGAGGCGAGCGAGCGAGTGCGCAATCAGATTCGCAGCGGCTTGCAGGTGTGGCTGGCTCCCGAGGGGACTCGCTCACGCGACGGAAAGCTCGGAAACTTCAAACGCGGCTCTTTTGCGTTGGCGATTCAGGCCGGAGTGCCGGTTCAGCCCATCGTGGTCCTCGACAGCCGATTCGCGGTGGTCAAGGGATCGCTCTGGGCGCGGCCCGGCTCGCTCATTCACGTTCGGGTGCTGGCGCCGATTTCCACCGAAGGCCTGACGATCGATGACCGTGCCGCGCTCTCTGAGAAGGTTCGGGCCGTGATGGCCGAGGCCTTAGAAGAAGGCACGGCCCGCGTGGCGCGATCGGGCCGCTTTGGATCGCCCTCGCGTCCCGTCTAGAATCAAGGGGACTTCAGAACCCGCACGTCCGATCCTCCTCGTCCGTCGCGCACCACGGCCACCAGGGTCTTGGCCTCTTTTGCCTCTCCCTCGGCAGCCGCCGTGAACTCGTTGGAACTCAGATTGGACGCGGCTACCGATCGGGTGACCTTGAGATCGCCTTCGCTCACGAACCAGGTCACTGCGAGTTCTTCCTGCAGCGTCACCACGGCTCCCGTGGCGCTTTGCACGGTGTACTCGGACGTGGGTTCGTTTGCGTTCACCTCGAGCGTCAGGGAGCCGCCGAGAGCGGGAAAGGCCGACAGCACTTGCTGGTCCAGTTGAAGCGCAGCGATCGAAGGGTTCTGGTTCTTGACCGTCTTGGTGCCTTCACTGACCCGAATCGACTTTGAGCTCTGAACGGATTGTCCGTCCGAGGCCACGATTCGGTACACGACGAGAATCGAAAGACCGTTGTAGCGCAAGGACTCCGCAAAGCTCGCGAAGGTTTCGGCCGTCAGGTAGTCGTCGACATTCACCGCCGGAAGACTCACCACTTCCGTGTAGTGAGGCGCCGTGAGCGTGAGCGCCGTGGGGGCCAATAGGACCCGGTTCGTGGGGGCGCCGTCGCAACTGGCGTCGGCACCGCTGCCAAGGCTCGGGTCCAGACACGCGGTCACCTCATGTGTGAGCGTTTGGTCCTGCAGAGTCGCAAAGCTCACGACCGCTTCGAGAGAGGTGCTTTGGCCTAAGTCGAGTTCGGGCTGCGCGGCCTTCATGCCGAGGACCCGCAGCGAACCCAGTTTACGGTAAGGGGTGAAGTTCTCGTCGGCGCAAGCCGAGAGGAGAATCCAGGCCGCGAACACGCTGACAAGTGATTTAAGTGCAGACATCTAGAATTCTCCCTTGAAGCCGAGAATCGGATAAAAAGGGAGTCCGGTGGTTTCCCTCTTCTCGCGGTAGTCGAACGAGTACGACAGGCTTTCCACGTTTCGGCGATTCGTGACGTTCTGCAAATCCAGGTAGGTGGAGAAGATCCAGGTGTCGAACGTCCACTTCCGATCGATGCGTAGGTCGAGTTGGAAGAAGGTCGCCAGGCGTTCGCTGTACAGAGCACCGCGCACCGGCCTGTAGACGTCGCCGTCGCTGTCAAAGACGGATCCGGCGATGGGCGTGATGGGATTCCCCGATACTAGTCGAAGGCGGCTCGAAAAGGACCATTTGCGCGAGGCCTCGAAGGAGCCGAGCATCGTCAACACGTGAGTTTGGTCGTAGGGCGAAGGAGTCCATCCGGACGGCGGTTCCTGGCGGCGGGACCTGCCGATCGAGTAGTTCAAGCCGAGCAGCCAGGCTTGGGAACGGTACTGCACTTCCCATTGCGAACCGAAAATTTCTCCGCGGCCTCGATTGGAGTAGTTCTCGGCGATCGTCTGGCCATCGCGCACGGTCGACTCGGCGGACTCGACGATGAGATTGCGAATATCCTTGAAATAAAGAGCTCCGCCCCATTTCCATCCGACCGCTGAGGTCGGGCTAAGGTCCTGGCGAAAACCGGTGGTGATGTGGCGTCCTCGGGACGCTCGAATTCCCGGATTCCCAAAGACGGCGTCCGACTGTCCGTTCTGCGGTCCTTGAAGGTAGAGTCCTCCGGAGGCAAAGAGGTCAAGCCCCTCGTTCACGGCGTACTCCACGCCGGGTCGGGGGGCGAGAATCCACTCTCCCGTTTCGGTGAAATGGTCGACTCTGAAGTTGGGCTTCAGGGTCCAAGATCCGGCTCCGGGTTTCCAGTTGTTCCGGATAAACAGGCCGAGTTCATGCGAGCGGGCGTGGATTTTCTGAACCCGGGGCGCGCCGGAGCCCGAGGGATCGGCGACTCCTCCGCTGCGGGAAAAATCAGGCAGGCGAATGTCCACGTCGTTAAAGTTGTAGATGTTGTCCCAGCCGAGCGTGGTGGCGAACTCGTCCGTTATCCATTCGCGTTCCCACTCGCCTCGCGTGGAAAGGGCGAGGTTGTTGATGCGAAAATAGTTCGTGCTGGAGTCGATGCGTATCGTGTCTTGGCCCGCGCCCACCGAGAAACGGTATTCGTCGATCGCGTTTGGTCGAAAGCGAAGCTCGGGGATGACCCGGTAGAACTGGGTCAAGTTGCTCAGGCTTCCGCGAAAATTCGGATCTTGCTCCACGGGCTCCGCCAAGAGGAACTCCAGCGTGTCGCGCGAGTAGAAGTTCGTCACGCGGAGTTCCCACTTCTCGCTCAGCTTTTGGGAGTAGAGCAGGGTGAAGTCCCGATACTGCGGCACCGAGGTCAGGGCAAAACTATCGTTGTCCTTGAGCGCCGCCTTCAGCACCGCGCCGATGTAGCTTTGGCGAGCCGAAATCAGAAAGGCTCCGTCCTGGCCCACGGGGCCCTCCACGAGGGCGCCGGCGTTGAAGAGGTCGACAAAGCCGACCCCGCGGTAGCGATCTCCCCGCGGCTCTCTCGGCCAGAGGCCCACGATGCCTCCGAGGGCTCGGCCTCGTTCCACGCCGTAGCCGGCCGAAGACAACTCGACGCGATCGATCGACTCCGGGAAGAGGACCGAGCTCAAGCCACCAAAGTGAAAAATCAGGGGCACTTCGTGCCCGGCCACTTGATAGCGCGTGTCCTCGGGGTCGGCGCCTTGCAGGATGATCTGGGAGCTAAAGCCCGAACTGCGGTTGACGCCCGGAAGGTTTTGCGCGGCCTTCACGGGATCTCCGCCGGCTCCGGGCATTTTCAGGAAGGATTCTTGGGCCAAGGCTTGGGTGGATTCTTCGCGTTTGCGCTTGTCGGTGACTACGAACTCAAAGGCAGAGCCGCTCGTCCTTTCCAAGTAAACCGGCACTGGATCCGCCGCCGGGACAAGCACGGAGCGTTGGGCCTTTTCGTAGTCAACGGCCGTCACCACGATCTCATAGTTTCCGGCCTCGAGGCCTTCGAAGCGAAACGCTCCCTGCGCGTCGGTTTCGACTCGAAGCTTGAGAGGGAGAAGGAACACGCCCAAGTTCGCCAAGGGCTTCTTGGTTCCGCGCTCAAGCACCTGTCCCTGGAGTGTCTCCGCGGCAAAGGCTGGTGATGCGAGGAGCGTCGTGGTGACCCAAAGAATTCTAAACATCCTCACAAAAAATCAACGCTCCAATCGAAAGGTGTAGGTGTAGTTGATGCGGACCGCGACGCTTTGGCCATCGGCCTCCGCGGGCTTAAAGCGAAACTTCCACAAGGCCGCGGCGGCGGCTTGACTGAGCTCGGCGCCCAAATCTCCGGCGGGTGTCTCGAGCACTTCTACCGTGCGTACGGCGCCCGAGGCGTCGATGAGGATGCGTAGTTTGACTGAACCCTCGAATCCCGATGCGCGCGCCCTAGGAGGATACGGAACCTCGACTCCTTCCAGCAAGCGCGGAAGTGACGACACCAGGTACTCATCCAGGGGAACCGGAAGGTCCCGGTCGCTGTCGAGAAGCTTCTTGTCGTCCGGCGCAGTGGCCAACGTGTTTCCGGCCTTCATCTCCACCGAAGGGGAGTCGGCGGGGCCCGTTGTGGTCAGCGCCTTGCGACTCAGGCCGAAAACCTTTCTTGCCGCGGGCTCCGCCGGCGGGCGCGGAGCTGAGGGACGAAGCTCGAGGGGTTTGGGAGCCGCTCGGGTATTGAGCACCGGATTTTCGATCACCTCGAAAGGGACGGACTGGGACTCTACTCGCGGCGAGTTCGGTGAAAGCATCATCACTAAAAACGGAAGGGCCAACAAGGCATGAGCGATCAAGGATCCCAGGTACTCTCCGCGAGTGGTGGCCTGGGGAGGGGACATCAGGGAGTCGCTTCCTCGTTGCGTTTCACTTCGAGAGCGAATTTCTCGAGTCCGGCTTGCTTCAGGAGGTCGATCACGCGGACCAGATCGCGGTGCGCCGAATCCTGATCGGCAGCGATCAACGCTTGGGTGCTCTTGTCCTTTTGGAGGGCTGCCTTCACGCTTTGGCTCAGGGCTTCGGCGTCGCTCAGCACGCCGTCAACCAGGATCTGGCCGCTCTTGGTGATCACGATTCCGAGCGAGTTCGGGGGCGTGCCGTCGGTACTGCTGGCCTTAGGCAACTCGATCTTTAGGGACTCCTGGATCAGGGCGGGCGTGGCGACCATGAAGATCACGAGCAAAACTAGGACAACGTCGACAAAGGGCGTGACGTTGATGTCCGAAATTTCTCCGCCGTCGCCTTCGTCAAGTTTGGAGGCCAAGGTAGCACTCCTTCAGAGTCTCGCAGTCCTGTACCAGGGCGCGGATCCGCCGATTGTAGTTGTTAAAAGCGAGCACCGCGGGGATCGCGACGAAAAGTCCCACGGCGGTGGCCACCAAAGCTTCGGCGATGGCGAACATCACCGCATTCATGGCGGAGGCTCCGTTCGACAAGGTACCGAAAGCCTGAATAATGCCCAGCACGGTGCCAAAGAGGCCGATGAAAGGCGCGTTGGATCCAAGGCTCGCCAGGATGCTGAGATTAGCTTCGAGCTCGGATTTTCTTTCGAGCAGTTTGGCGCGGTAGAGATGCTCTTTGGCGCTGGAGTTGCCTGGGCCGCGCCGGAGTTCGCCGAGTGCCTGAGCGCGAATCCCCGCGCTTTCCGGCGCGATCTCGGTGCTGCCCCGAGACGGATCTCGCAATCCCTGCAGGAGTAGGGGAAAGGCTTCTCGATCGTCGAAGCTTCGAAACACGCGCTTGCGACCCAGAATCAATGCGAGAGACCAGCAGGAAAGTCCCACGAGCAGCGCGAAGACAAGCTTCGTGAGGACAGAGAGAATGAGCGTGAGCGACGGAGACATGAGCACCTCTTGTTCGATATTCTGCGGGCCGGTCGATTATTTCACCAAAGCTTCAAGCTCGGCAAGCGGAGTTCAGGCTTGCGTATGAAGGGACGGGGCGGCGGGCTAAGCGCCGAGTTTGCGGTAGAGGGTGGCCAGCGAGAGGCCGAGCACGTCGGCGGCCTGCTCTTTGGAGCCGCCGAGGCGTCGAATCGTGGAGGCGATGTATTCGCGCTCAAAACGACGCACGATCTCCTTGAGCTGTCCGGCCTGCTGCAGCGACATCGTCGCAAAGCGCACGCTCTCCGGTAAATCTTCGACGTCGATCATGCCGCGGCCCTCGGCCCAGCACAACGTGGCTGCGTGCTCGAGCACGTTCTCGAGTTCGCGGATGTTGCCGGGCCATCCGTGCAGGAGGAATTTCTCCACGCTGCCCTCGGAAACTTTCAGCACCGGGCGTTTGTTGCGTCGGGCCAGTTTCTTGAGCACGGTGCGGGCGATCTCGGGGATGTCGGCTTTGCGTTCGCGCAAGGCGGGAAGCGCGATTTCCACTACTCGAAGACGGTAAAGCAAATCTTCGCGGAACCGACCTTCGCGGATTCGTTCCTCGAGGTCGTCTTGGGTGGCGGCCACCACACGCACGTCGAGCGCGACCGGGTCCGATGCGCCCACGGGCACGATGCTCCGTTCCTGAAGGGCTCGCAGGAGCTTCGACTGAACGTCGAGAGGCAGCGCGCCGACTTCGTCCAAGAAGAGCGTGCCTCCGTTGGCCGACTCGAGATAGCCCTTGCGGTCGTGCGTGGCGCCGGTGAAGGAACCCTTGAGGTGGCCGAAAAGTTCGCTTTCCACCAGATGCGGGGCAATCGCCGCGCAGGGCACCGCCAAAAACGGACCGAGCGCGCGTGGAGAGTGTCGATGCAGTGCCCGCGCTACGAGCTCCTTGCCCGAGCCGGTGGGGCCGGTCACCAGTACGGAAGTTTCCAGAGGTGCCGAGCGGCGAATGAGGGTTCGCAGGGCTTCAATCGGGGCACTGGTTCCCTCGAGACCTTCGATGGGGAAGGGGATGGCATGTTTCGGAATCACGGGCTGAAGAGAGGCGGATCCTTCGGTTTCGCTCGCAGTGAAGGACTTTGCCACCGCCCAGTCGCCTTTGCTGCCGTCTTTGCGGAACGGCACCACGTTGGATCCCGCTTCGGGGGCAACGGGAGGCAGCGCCGCGAGCTTTGGCACGGGTGCCTTGCCCTGGCGTTGCAGGATTTCCTGAAGACGCTCGGTGAGTCGGCTGGTGCGAGCGATGTCGCGCGCGCCCACGCGGAGCGCGGCTACCGCCGAGTCCCAGCTCGGTTCCCGGGTGTAGGCCAACACGAAGGGCGCGCCGCCACTGGATGTCATCATGCGTGTCACCAGATCGCTGAGACTCGCTTTCCAAGCATCCAAGGCCCAATCGTCGAAGGGCTGGGTGGCGCGGATGGCATCGATGTCCACAAGGAGGGCGACGCGCGCCTCGCCTTCGGTTTCGGCGCTCCATTCGTTGATGCGGAGGAGGTCCAGACCGGAGATTTCCGCGAAATCGGGCGTGGGGAGACCTCGCTCGGCCCAGGGGCTTTGCGTCGGATCACGGCCCAAAAAATACACGCGCGGTTTCACGAATCCTTTGTCGGCGTTTTTCCCGCGAAGCTTGATTTGTGCCGCCCCGTGTTGAGGGTGGGCCGAAAACTTGACTGCCTCGTGCCCTGTCCCTCGCGGAAACGCCGGTTTATGCTGATTTTTCGTGAGAAACCGCTCCTTCCTCCTCTCCGCGTTTTTGGCCGCTTGTTCGTTGAGTGGCCCGTTGCGCGTGGATCGCAAGGCGGTGGGCTATTCTTTTGGGGCTCCCGGTACGCGTTGGACCTCGGTGCAGGTGGTGCCGGAACTTGCAGCCGATTATGTTTTCTCCTCGCGCTCGGACGGCACGGTGCTCTCCATCGGATCCGTTTGCGATCGTTACCTCGACTCTTCGCTCGAAGCGCTCACCAAGGATCTCACCAATCCCATCGGCAAGACGGAGCTGGAATCTCAGGATCGGCTGTCGGTGGACGGGCGCGAAGGCCTTCTGACCAGCACGCGCGGCAGTCTCGACGGAGTGCCGGTGTCGATGCGCACCTTCGTCATCCGCAAGAACGATTGCCTCTTCGATTTCACGCTGTCGGCTAAGGGGCAGATCGCGCAAGCGGATCTCGACGACTTTGACCGCGTCGTGAAGGGTTTCCGCTATTCGGAGCCCGGGAGTAGCCGGTGAGCGCGTCTGCTCCGGCAGCCGCGCCTAAGTCTGCTTCGCTCTTCGCGGGTCTACGCAGCTTCATCGAGTTCCTGGGGGGCATGGCCCGGCTCAACATTGATGCCATCAAGAGCTTGCGCCGCAATCCGCCTACTTTCTCTTCCATCATCGACGAGTTGAACCAGCTCGGAGTGCAATCGTTCGTGATCGTGATCGTGGCCGCACTCGCCGTGGGCCTGGTCATGGCGCTTCAGTTCGGCTTTGGTCTGGCCCGCTTCGGCGCCAAGCTCTACGTGCCGAAGATCGTGGCGGTCTCGATCGTGCGCGAACTGGGCCCGATTTTCACCGCCCTGATGGTGGCGGGCCGCGTGGGGGCGGGCATCGCCTCGGAAGTCGGCTCCATGAAAGTGACCCAGCAGCTGGATGCCATCCGCGCGCTCGGCACGAGTCCGTATCAGAAGATCGTCACGCCTAAGGTCATCGCCTGCATCATCGCGGTGCCGTTGCTCACGATCATCGCCGATCTCATCGGCATTTTTGGCGGACTCTTCATCAGTTCGAGTCAGCTCGGTGTGTCGTCCTATGACTACTTCTTTAAGTCCTTCCAGATCATCACTTTCCGCGACGTGCTGGGCGGTCTCTTCAAGGCCGTCGTCTTCGGTTACCTGATCGGCACGGTCGGTTGCTACATGGGGATGAACACGGAAGGCGGAACCAAGGGCGTCGGCGACGCCACCACGCGCTCGGTGGTGACGGCGTCGGTTGCCGTGGTCTTCTTTGATTTCGTGCTCACCAAGCTCATCTGGCTCGTCGAAAACGCCGTGCGCTCGGGGCAGGTATGAGCGTGCCCAAGCAGGACTCCAGAACGCCGGTTCTCGCGGTCCACGGTTTTTCCAAAAGCTTCGGCGACAAGCACGTGCATCGCGGGCTCGACTTCGATCTCTTTGAGGGCGAAGTGGTCAGCCTGATCGGCGGAAGCGGTTCAGGCAAGAGCGTGCTTCTGCGCGCGATGATCGGTCTCGAGAAGCCGGATGCCGGGCGCATTTGGTTCCGCGGCCGCGACGTCACCCATTGTACCGAGAACGAATGGAATCAGTTGCGAGTGAAAATCGCCTACGCTTTTCAGGGCGGAGCGCTTTTTGACTCGCTGACGGTGGAAGAGAACCTGCTCTATCCCTTGGACGCACACTTCCCGAAGATGTCTCGCCCAGAAAAATCTCGCAAAGTCGATGAGACTCTCGAGATGCTAGGCCTCAAGGGCACTAACGACCTGCTCCCGTCGAGCCTCTCGGGCGGCATGCAAAAACGCGCGGGCCTGGCGCGCGCCCTCATGCTCGACCCCGAAGTGATTCTCTACGACGAGCCCACGGCGGGCCTCGATCCGTTCAACACCAAGAACATCCAGGACATCATCAACGATCTCAAGGCACGCGGACGTGGAGGCATTCTCGTGACGCACGACATGCCGACCGCTCTGGCCACCTGTGATCGCATCTCGCTCCTGCTCGAAGGGCGCATCGCCGTGACGGGACGTACGCAAGAAATCAAGGACGACCGGCTCGTCCAGTCTTTCATCGTGGGGGAAATGGCCTATGGAAAAGTCTAACGCCAAAGCGTCCAACAACTTCTTGGTCGGCCTCTTCGTCTTCGTGGCGTTGCTCGTGTCGGCCGGCTTCGTGGTGTTCATGGGGGGCACGGCTCGCTTCGCCTCCGAAGTGGAGTTTCGCACGTCCTTCAAGGACGTTCGCGGACTGAACGTGGGCGCTCCGATTTACATGTCGGGAATTCAAGTGGGCCACGTTTCCGGCTTCGAACTGCCTCCGGTGGCCAAGAGCGACAGCATGGGCGCCAGCGTGATTACGGTTCTCGCCGTGTCGGCTCGCTACGGGGATCGCGTGCGCAGAAACAGCGAGGCGGCCATCACCACCATGGGGATGCTGGGCGACAAGGTCGTCACGATTTCTCCCGGGTTCGCGGACTCGCCCGAGATCGGCAAGGACGACATGCTTACGGCCGCAGCCGTGAAGGAGCTCTCGGATTACTTCGCCAAGGGAGGCAACCTCGTCGAAGAACTGAACAAGCTCGCGGTCAATCTGAACACTCTCACCGAGGACCTCAACGCCGATCACCGCATCGCGCGGATTCTGGCCAATTTAGAGAAAACTTCGGCAAACTTCTCGACGCTTGCCACTCGCATCGACAAGAGCACTTCCGATCACCTCGACCCCGCGCTGAAGAGTTTGCAGAGTGTGCTGGCCAAGATCGACTCGGGCAAGGGCACCCTCGGAGCACTCGTGAACGATCCGGCTTTGCACGAAGACCTGCGCATTCTTCTGGGTGGCGCCAAACGCTCTCAGATGGTTCGCTTCCTCGTGCGCGAGGCGATCAAGAATAACGAGAAGAACGGCGAGCAGACGGAAAAGGCCCCCAAGTAAGGCCTTCACGCTCGCTTCTCATGAAGAAAGCGCATCTCCCTTCGTTTTTTCGCGTGCGCGCACATCCGCGTCTTGTGACTCGGACGGCTTTTCGTCAGAACGGAGTCTGACAAAAGCGACAAGGAGGTCACGATGTCTGTTTCCAAATGGGTTTTCGTTCTCGCAGCGCTCGTGAGTGTCTCGCACGGCGCTCTGGCTGCCGGTGGCAGCGATCCCCGCGGCGGCAACTCGCCGGCCGGTGGGCATGGCGACGTCCGTAAGCCGTAACCAGTTGATTTTTTTAGCTCACTGCTCGGGGCCCATCGTGGCTCCGAGCACTCGTTGACTCGTGGTGGGTACGGGCTATTTCCCCTCCATCGTGACAAGCTATCTCGTTCTCGGCGACCAGAGTTGGCCTGTCGAATCGCTCCTCAAGTCCCTGCCCGACGACACGGAAGTCATCGCGTGGATCGACGGCAAAGGGTGGATGGGCGCTCGTCAACGAACGGTTGCGCGCCTTCAACTCAATCGCGGACGTTCGGTCGAGAAAGCCATCTCGGATTGGTCCCTTGAAGAGGCCCAGGTCGAGGGCCAAGAAACCGTCGCCATTGTGGGCTTCAAGGACCCTGAGGTTTCCCAACAGGCCATCGAAGCCCTGCGAGCTAAGCGCGCCCATATTAAAGTGCTGCAACTGGGCCTCGACCGCTCGCGAGCCGCCTTGAACAACGACAAGCGCTCGGTGCGCTGGGATGACGTGCTTTCGAGCGGCGTCGATAAAGAACTCCAACTCCTCGCGATCCAGGATCGCGTGCGGGACCTGCGTACGTTGATGAAGGACGCTGGTCGCATCGCGCTGCTGCTGCAGGACGATCCCGATCCGGACGGTCTGGCTTCGGCGTTGGCCCTGCGCAAGGTCTTGGGCCGCAACGCGCAGACCGCGCCCGTGGTGAGCTTCGGGCGCATCACCCGGCCGGAGAACATGGCGATGTCGCACCTTCTCGACATCGAGGTGGAGGTCCTCCCGAACGAGCGAGCCCTGCAGGAGTTCGATCGGGTCGTCTTGATCGATTGTCAGCCGAGCTTTTTCAAGGGGCGTGATATCCGCCCTGACGCCATTCTCGATCACCACCCGCGGGCGCCCGGCACGCGTGACGTGGCTTTCTGTGAAATTCGCGAAGACCTGGGCGCCACCGCCACGCTGCTTACGCAGTATCTGCGCGCGGCCCAGATCGAGGTGCCTCAACGCTTGGCGACGGCGCTTCTTTACGGCATCAAGGCCGACACGCTGCTGCTCAACCGAGAAGTCTCCGAACGAGATCTCGACGCTTTCGTGTATCTGTATCCGCGCATCAACGGCAACACGCTCCGGCGCATCGAACGGCCCGAACTCCCGCTCGCCTACCTGGGCGTGCTCCGCAAGGCCCTCGGACGCATGATCATTGAAGACGGCCTCGTTCTTTTGTACCTGGGCGAGGTGACTCGCGAAGAGTGGATCGCGCAGGCCGCCGACTTCGCCATGCAAGTAGAGGGCGCTCAGTGGGCGCTCGGCGCGGGCATCATCGACGGTCGCGTGGTGATTTCGGGCCGCAACTGCGGGCATATCCAACACTGCGGCGAACTCTTCAAGCAGCTCTTCAATAGCGACCTCGGTTGCGCGGGTGGGCATCGCACGATGGCCAAAGCCATCGTCAAGACCGACAAGTGGCGCGCTCGCTTTGGCGCCAAATCTCTGGGGGCCACACAGCTCCCTCGCATGCTTTTCGAGATGGTCCGCAAAGCCTTGGCTGAGCGCGCAGCCCACGCCTGAGTATTTTCACCGTTTGTGCAGGCTTGGGTAGGCCTGCTAAAATTTGGCGATGCACGCCTATTGTCTCGCTCTCCTAGGTTGCTTCGGAGTTTTCGTTTCGGGATCGGCATGGGCGATCGCGCCCGACGTGCCGGATTCCCTGAGATACTTGCCTGCAAGTTGTCCCGAGGGGCGTCCGCTTGAAGGCCGCCGTGCTCAGGACGTCGTCGAGATTCTTCAAGTCTTTCAGGCACGCGGCTGGCAGGGCGTGAATTCAGGTTTTGGCAAAGGAGGCGAGGGAGTTTTCGGCGCCGACGATGTGCTCACAACGGAAGACGCCGAAGAATTCGCCGTCCTTAAGTTGTGCCTCGAGCCCGCGAACGAGTCCGAACTCGGCCTACTTTACCGCGTGGGCGAAGCCTTTCTCTTCCATGGCAAAAGTCCCGCGGGGCTCCCTTACGCCCTCTACTTTGAAGGCGTCTCGGAAGCCACGGCCCGTGATCTGGTGGGGCAACTCGAAGGCCGCCTTGGGCCCACGAAAACTTCGCTTTTGCGCCGCGCGGTCGACTGGGTGGAACCTCGTGCGCACGCGGAGCCCAAGGGGGGCTGGCACCGCCCCGCGCGGCCGGCAGATTCGCCTCCCGAGCTGGAGCGAGAGTCGCCCCCCGATCCGCAAGCGAAAGCTCGGCAACGGGAGGAATCCACGACGCGCGGGATTCTGCGGAGCACCCTTGTCGGTTGCGGTAAGGGACTCGCCAAGGGACTGTATCAGTCCACGGTGGGCGCAGCGATTGCGGTCGGCAAGGCGGGCATCCAGTTCGTGAAGTCCTCTATTTGGGCCGCAGGACATCCGAAGGAGGCTTGGCAGCGAGTGTCGACTCGCTTCCGGCAGGCGCGCGAGATCGTCAAGAATTTCAGCGTGTCCAAGGCTCTCAAGGGGGGCAAGGGCGGCTTCAATGCCATGCCCTACGAGGAAAAGGTGAAGTTCATTTGCATGCTCACCGCCGAAATCGGAGTGGGCGCCACGCTTGCGATCTTCGCGGCCCCCACGCTGCCTCTTGTGGCACAGGGTCTGCTCAATGCCTTGGGCACCAGCAACGGGCTCAACTCGTTTAAGGAATGGTTCTTTCAACAACCCGCGGGTGGAATCAAGCCGGGCGCACGACCACGGACTTCAGGTCCGTAAAGGATTCCATCGCATAGCGCGGGCCTTCGCGACTGGTGCCGGAGAGGCCGCGGCCGCCGAAGGGCATCGGCTCCAGCCGATAGGTCGTGGGCTCGTTCACAAAAACCGCGCCGTAGTCGAGTCGCCGCGTTGCGGGCAGCGCGACCGCGAGATCCCTGGCGAAGACCGCGGCCTGAAAACGGTGAGAGGCTGCGTTGGCTTCCTCGATCCACGCGAAGATATTTTTTACAGGCTTCACGCTCACGAAAGGGCCGAAAGTTTCGCGCAGGCAGAGTGCGTTCCCCGAGGGAACATTCTCAAAGGCGGTGGGACGCACAAAGGGGCCGGAATCATCCAGCTCTTGCGCCCTCCAACGACTCGCGGCGAGTTGACCGCTGTACCCCGCGGCCCCTTCGCCGGTGCCCCGGCCGTCGAAGCCCCGCAGATTCTGCGACTCGGCGAGGATCTTCGCCCCGGCCTTGAGAGCGTCGGCTTTTAGCGCGCGCAAACGAGCGGCCGCTGCCTCGTCGATCACGCATCCCGACACGACGTCCTCGAGGGTGGGGAGGCCCCACGGAAGGCGTTGCACTTCGTCGCGGAAGACTTCGCGGAAGGCCGGCCACACGTCCTCGTGCACGCTGATGTTCTGCACCGAAATGCAGACTTGTCCGGCATAGGCAAAAGATCCGGCCGCGAGTTTACGTGCGGCGACACCGATGTCCGCCGACGCATCCACGAAAACGGGTGCGGTGCCGCCGAGTTCGAGATGAACTGGTTTGTCAGAGTGTTGGCGAGCAATGTCCCATCCTACTTGGGTGGAGCCGGTAAACGAGATCTGGCGCACGCGGGTGTCGGCGCAGAGGTGCCGGGTGGCGTCGTCGTCGCAGTTGATCACGGAGAGCATTCCCGCCGGGAGTTCGGCGGAGTGGCAGAGATCGGCTAGCGTGAGTCCGATGAGGGCCGCCTTCGGCGAGGGCTTGAGAATGACCGGGCAGCCGGCCGCGATGGCGGGCACGATTTTGTGCAGCGCCAAGTTGAGCGGAAAGTTGAAGGGCGCGATGGCCAGCAGCGGCCCTCGAGGATCGCGCAAGGTCCAGGCCTCGATGCCTTCCGAGGTGGAGTTGAAGTGCGTGGGAAGGGCGCGGGCGCCGAGCACTTCGGGCGCCTCGCGCAGCGTCCACTGCACGGTTGCGACGGAGCGGGAAACTTCGGTGCGGGCAAGGCCGAGCGGCTTGCCGATTTCGTGACAGAGAGTGAGCGCCAGGCGTTCGGCGTCGGCCTCGATTTTGGTTTTGAGCCGCTCCAAAAAGGCCAAACGCTCGCTCAGCGGAAAAAATCCTTTTTGGATTTGGGCGAAGGTTTCGTGGGCACCCTGCAGCGCGGCCTCCAAGAGTTCCTTGGCATCGGGTTTCGAAAAATCCAGCCAGGCGAGTTTTGCCACGGGCTCGCCCGCTCCCCCTGCAAAAGGCGCTCGCACGTCGCGCGTGATGCCGGAGTGAATGTAGCTGCCGTTGATGTAGAGGCCGAAGCTGCGCATAGTCTCGGAACCTAGCGCGAGGCGGCTGCCCAAGCGAGTACACTTGCGCAGCGCGATCAGTCGAAGACGATGGTGCGGTTGCCTTGCACAAGAACGCGGTCCTCGAAGACGAGGCGCAGCGCGCGAGCCAGACAGATTTTTTCCACGTCGCGACCGGCCTGGGCCATGTCCTCGCTTCCGTGCGTGTGATTCACGGACAAGGTTTCTTGGGTAAGGATCGGCCCCTGATCGAGGTCTGCGTTCACGAAATGCGCGGTGGCCCCGATGATCTTCACCCCGCGGCGGTAGGCCTGTTCGTACGGCTTGGCGCCGACGAACGCGGGCAAGAAAGAGTGGTGAATGTTGATGATGCGGTTCTCAAAGTCGGCCAGGAACTCCGTGCTCAGAATGCGCATGTATTTGGCCAGCACAAGGTACTCCGCAGAGTAGGGCTCGATGGCCGCGAGCAGGAGACGCTCGTGCGCGCGGCGATTGTCGCCGGGAGGCACCGGCACGTGGTGAAACGGCACTCCAAAGCGCGACACGAGGGCCTCGAGGTCGCGGTATTGGCTCACCACGGCTCGCACCTGAAAGGGGAGTTCCCGGGTGTCGTGGCGTAGGAGCAAGTCCCCGAGGCAGTGAGCTTCTTTGGTGGCAAAGAGAACACAGGATTTCAAGCGTCGCGGCCTGACCGCCGTCCAGGCACCGGCAGGGAGCTGGGCCCGCACGCGCTCGGCCAAATCGAAGGCTGGAGGCGTGGCCGGTTCCGAATACTCCGCGCGCATAAAGAAGGTGCCCGTCTCGCGATCGACGAACTCGCCGTTGGCAACGATGTTGGCTCCGGCCTCCAGTAGAACACCCGTGATGCGGTGAATAAGGCCTTTTTGGTCGGAACAGCGGACCAAGAGCACCGAATTCGCCATGCCTCAATTTAACAAGGCGCGTCCATTCTGGACAAGCCCGTCCCCCCCTCGTATCCTGCGGGGCCAATGGCTGGCCAACTCACCGAGACGATTGAAGCCCTGCGTCGTCTCCTGCAGGCCGTCCAGGATCCCGTCGTCGACAACTGGGACCCTATCGAACTCGGCTTGCTGATGGCCAAGCTTGAATACGAAGACCTCGACCTCGTGGCGCAAAGAGCTGCTTTCGAGGAAATGGCCGTAGCGGCCCGAGCCGAGTTTCCCGCGAACGCGCCACTCAAAGACCAAACCGAATACCTGAGTCGGGTTTTCACCGAAAAACTCGGTTTCGACGGTGACCGCACGAACTATTACAACATCAAGAACTCGTTCTTGAACGACGTGTTCCTGCGCCGCAAAGGCATTCCGATCACGCTTTCGCTCGTGTACATGGGTCTTTGCCGGGCACTCAAGGTGAAGGCCGTCGGCATCAGCTTCCCCGGGCATTTCTTGGTGCGCGTGTTGCCAAGCGTCGGCCAGTTCGACGTGGAGAATTGGCGCGAGCAGCGTTTTGTGGATGCCTTCGATAGCGGCAAGGTGATGAGTGTCGAGGATTGCGAAAAGCGCCTCAACGAATGGACTCGGGGAGTGGTGGCCTTCGGTCCCGAAGTGTTGCGCCCCGCGCACCCGGTGGACATCGTGTCGCGCACGCTGCGCAATCTGCGAGCGATCTTCGCCGAGAAAGAGGACCTGCCGCGCCTGTACTGGGTGTTGTCGGCCCTCATCGAGTTGAGTCCCTCCGAGCGCGTGGAAGCTTTCCGCGAGCGTGGCTTTATTTACGCGCGCATGGCGCGATATCAGGAGGCCACCTCCGACCTCCGTCGTTACCTGGGGCTCTGCAAAGATCCGCAGAAGGTGGCTCACGTGGAACAGCTACTCCGGCATTTCGAATCCCGCGCCAACGTCCTGAATTGAGGAAATGATGGCGAAATCGTCTGCCAAGCTTCTCGACACCTACCGAGACTGGGTCTTGAAGGCGCTGGTGCATTTGGAGTACAGCCACGCCAAAGTCCAAAGTTTACCGCTGCTCAGCCTTGATGAAGAGCAGCTCGAAACTTGGGAAAGCTACACGTCGCGCTTTTCTCGGGTGGTGGATCTTTTCCTCACGAAATACCTCAAGGCCCGCGTCCTGGGCGAGGATCCCGCGTTCGACGGCTCGCTGCGGGATCTCTGCAACGCTGCCGAGAAGAAGGGCTGGATCGATTCCGCGGATGCCTGGGTGGCCTTGCGTGAACTCAGAAACGCGACGGCTCATGAGTACGCGGATGCCGATCTTGGAGCATTTTTTGATCGCATCCGCCGGGAGGCGGCCCGTGTTCTCGCTTTGCGGACGCTCCTTAAGTAGGCGTGCGATGAGGCTGTCATCGAAGATTCGGGATTCTCTGATCGAGGCCTTGGATCTGGTTCACCCGGCGGGCTGCGATTCCTCGCTGTATCTCTTCGGCAGCCGCGTGGATGATGCCAAAAAAGGAGGAGACATCGATCTCCTTTGGATACTTCCTGAGAGTCGACAAGCTTGGGCCAGGGAGCATTTGGCTGAGATTCGCTCTCATCTACGCTGGGCGGCCGGAGATCAGAAAGTCGATTTGACGTTGGCGACGCCGGCACAGCTAGTGACGGATCCGTTTCTTTTGAGCTTGGGCGACAAGATCCTCCTGAAGACTTGGCCCTAGTTTATTCGCACAGAGATAAGGTTCGTTACCTTCCGGGCTTGCCCGTGACGAGCGGCGGAGAGTGCACGGTTTCATCGATGGGCTCAGCGGAGGCCTTGATCCCTTTGAAGAGGGGAACCGTGATTTTTCCCAGCTCCTGAAGCTCTTGGATCTTGCCGATTTCCTGGGGGTCCCTCGCGAGATAGCGGAGCGTGCCGGCTGCCTTGGCGGTTCTTTGAAAGTTCCTGAGCCCGCGGAGCGCGGCATGCGGGAGCATAACGCCGGCCGTCTCGGAAACGGAACCGAGATAATCGCGGAGTGGAGAACTCGGGACAGGAATGCCTTTTTTGCGAGCTTCTTTCTCCTCCGCTTTCAGAGCGTCGCGCAGCTCCTGAAGGGACTTGCCATCGAACATCACGCCTAGGAATCCTTCGATGGCGAGATCGTTGCAATTGTAGAAAGGCGTCCACTTTTGCGTCTTGCGAGCTTGTTGAAAGGCCTTCAGTCGATCTTTCTCGCTCTGGGTCATCAGCACGCAATGGCGTCCGTTCTGCGATCCGTAGAGCGTGCTTTGGGCAAAGGTGAGGAAGTGATCTCCAGGTTTGTTGTCCACCTGCCAGGTCGGGTCTCCAGTCGATTGACCTCGGTCATAGCCCTTGTCCGGCCAGAAACTGGTGGAGTGAACCTTGTAGGAATAGGGATCGCGTTTGCTTTGCTCGGCACCCTCCAAGTCAAAAATCGACAAGGCCGAGTGGCCGATGTTGGCCCCCATCCCAGATTCGCCGCTGTTGCGTAGGCCTACGCCCGTGGTGATGCAGACGATGGCGACGGCAGGTTCTCGCAGGGGACCGTCGGGGCGCTCGTGGTAGGTGATCTCCTGAGTAAGTGGTCGCGGGGTGTCCGCTCGGGCGATCTGCGTTGCTCCCGCGCACAGGAGAAAGACGCAAGACGCGACGTAGAAAGGGGCCCATCGGTAGGGCCTTCGGTGGAAAGAGACGTCGCGCGCAGAAGGGCTCATGTCGCCTTCTTATTTTGTCACGTGAGCGAGGGACGCGGGGAAACATTGGCTTAAAGCGTTGAAATCACATCCCGTGCAAAGTGATCGGCTCGGAGTGGTACCAAAGGAGCCCCTCCATCACCTTTTCGTGGTCCGGCTGCATCCAGTGAGCGGCGCCGGGGGGAATGACAACTTGGGATCCAGGCACCACGTCAAAAACTTTTTCGTCGACGTAGACCTTGCCACTCCCCTTAAGCACGAAGAACGACTCGAAGGTGGGGTGCTTGTGGGATCTGCCTTCTCGCTCGAACTTCAAGAACTCGACCAGCGGCTTCCCGTCCTCTCTCGCTAGAATTTCCATTTCGCCGAAGGAGGTTTTCATTCGAGAGACTTAGCAAAATTCAATGTTAGGATCGATTCGTGTTGATGATTTTTTCCTTCTTCGTCGTGTTGACGGCGCTTTTGCACGGTCTTTTTTTTAAGCTCGAAAGCGTCGATTTCATGAAGGAGAGAGTCCTGAGGCGCTTTGGCCTGACTGCCGAGCAAGGTGCGTGCGTGAGAGTTTGGGCCTTGAACCAGGGCTTCTACAATCTCTTCCTGGCGCTGGGACTTCTCTACTCTCTGTTCCTTGTTCATGGCGATCGGATGGAATCGGGAACTCTCCTGGCCCGAGCGATCTTGCTCATGTTAACCGGCGCGGGAGTCGTGCTTCTCGTTTCGGTTCCTAAGAAATATTCTGCGGCACTGGTGCAAGCGGTTCCCGCTTTTCTGGGCTTCGTCTCCAGTTTCTTTTTATACTGAGACCCTCGCAACACGGAGGCGACTCGCTGTTCGGTTTACCGTGCGTGGCCTCAATAGCGGCCACATGGGGCGGGTGCTTGCTGGGCCGTGGCAGGTTCGGGGACGCGGCGTTTGACGACGCGCGCCTTGTCTCCGGGTGCGACCGACAGGAAAGAGCCCCCGGCAGAAAAGACCGAGGTGCGACCCTTTTCGGCGGCGACGAAAGTTTCTTTTGCCTTGTCGTCGTAGCAGACGGAGAAAAGCGTGCCTTCGGAAACTGCGTGCGAGTTAGCGGTAGCGGCTTCTACGCTCGTGCCGGGAGCCCGCTTAGCGGACGTGCGCACGAGCGCCTTGCCACGCAGCACGTGTACGCGGGTCTCGGGCGGGGCTTGATCCAGGCGCACGCGGGTATGGGAGCCCAGCGTGACTTCGGTGCCGCCGGCCAGACGCAGGATCGCGCGTGCGCCCGGGCCGCAATCGACGGTTTCTCCGAGCATCACGAGCTGTCCGCTTTTGCCGGGACGGGCTTGATGGGCTTTGTCGAGGATCGAGACCTTCGCGCGCGGGGGCAATTTGCTTAGCACGAGTCGCGCCACGGCCCGGGGCGCGACGCTCGGTGCGCTTGGGGTGAGCGGCGCGGGCGTGGGTTTCTGCTTGGACAGGGGCTTACGGGCCGCCCCGGCGGGGGCCGCGCAGAGCAAGCAGAGCGTCAGCAGGGAGCGCGCACGCACGGGCTTAGAACCGGTGGCGAACAAGCGCCTTCACGAACAGGCCGTGCAGGTTGGACTGCTCGACGCTCGCGAGGTTCGTGGCGTCGCCGGGGTAGGTGGCCGAGCCGAGCAGCGAGATCCCGTAGCCCATCGAGGCGTGAAGGTTCGTATTCTCGTCCCAGCCGAAGGCGGCGCCCGCGGCGACGTGGCCCTTAAAGTAATTCAGTTTGGTGGAGGACACGGCGGCGTTGATCACCGTCGACGACACGTCCACGTGTCCAAACGCGTAGCCGAGACCGCCTTCGAACTCGGGCGTAATGCGGTCGCTGCTGTTCAGGCGGAAGCGCGCGGTGGCTTCGATCGGAATGGCGCGGATGTTCACGGTTTGGAGGTCGTCGCCACCGAGGCCCACGGATTTTTGCGGGGCGCGGGAAGCGTAATGCTCGATGCCGCTCCAAAGGCCTACGTCCAAGTCGCGTGAGATTCCGTACTCCAGCCCCACCAAAATAGACGCGGGAATCTGCAGGCGGAAGTCGGCCGAGTTGCCGCTAGCGGAAACTTTGTAGGGTGAACTGAGAGGCACCACGGTGGAGAAGCCGAGGCCGATCGACCAGGCACCCTGGTCGCCGGGGAGCACATCGGGTGTGGCCTTTTCGAGCACGGGCCGGAAAGCCGAAGGCTCGGCGGCACGGGCAAGGCCGGGAAGGGTGAGGGCCACGGCGAGGGCAAAACGCGGCTGCATAAGCTCAATTATGCGCCCAGTTGACGAGAAAATCGACGCCTCGGGCCATGGATTCCTTAGGGTTTTTTGTCGGTGCGGTCTTTGCACCCCTTTTTATTGGCTCCTTATGAACAGAACTTTGCGTGCTAAGAATCTCAAGCTGGTCCTCCGGGTGGAATCGGGACTGAATGTGGGGGAGATCTATCCTCTGCAGCACTCCCGGAACGTCATCGGACGCCGCGTGGATGCCACGGTCCCCGTGGACGATGCCCGTATTTCCCGCAACCATGCCGCGATCGACGTCCAGTGTGGTCTGCACTACCTCGTGGATTTAGGCTCCACCAACGGCACTTACCTCAATGGCCGCCGAATTCAGGGGGCCGCTCCGGTGTCGGTAGGCGACGAGGTGCGCGTCGGGTCCCTGGCCTTCCGCATCGCCCTCTTGGATCAAGTCAGGGTGCAGGTTGGAAAGACCTGGAAAGAGCCCACCCGTGCGGTGCTTCGCGCCCAGGCGGTGGCGATAGCGGACGAAATGCCACCCGCAAACGACGTGGCCGAGCCGGTGGAAGAGCGCTGGCGCAATCTCGTGCCCGGAGTGGGCGAGGGCCGGTTACCTGTGGCGGCGCGCCGCTGGCTCACCTTTGGGGCTTGCGGCCTGCTGGTGCTGGCCGCGATTGTGACTTCGCTTTCGCACTAGGTTTTTTAGGCTCCGGCTTTTGGGTCGCCGTTTTGCCGGTCGCTTTTGGCGCTGCTGGATCTGCGATCGTACCGCGGCGGCGCTGGTAGGAATCCACGTAGGCCGAGTGTGTCTTGTAGTCACTCGAGAAGACGTGCTCTCCGTTCCCCTTGGCTACGAAAAAGAGGTAGTCCGTGAAAGCGGGATTCACCACCGCACGGAGCGCCGTTTCGCCAGGGTTAGCGATGGGTCCCGCGGGCAACTCGCGCAGCGTGTAGGTGTTGAACGCCGAGGGAGTCACCAGATGCGACTTCTTTAGGTTGCCGTCGAAGTCCGGGAGTAAACCGTAAATCGTCGTGGGATCTGACTGCAGTTTCATCTTTTTCTGCAGCCGATTCCAAAATACCGAGGCGATGACGGGTTGCTCACTGGCCACTCCGCTTTCTTTCTCAACAATGGAGGCGAGAGTCAGCAGCCGGTAGCGGCCCTCCGGCGTGGAGCCCCAGGACGGGTGCGACTCGAGGATCGGCAGTGCGCGCGCCTTGAACTGTTCGAGCATGGCTTGCACCACGATGCGCGGGGACTCGTACTTCCGGAAGGAATAGGTTTCGGGAAACAGAAAGCCCTCGAGTGTGCGGCGCGCGGGTTCGGCCGTCTTCACGCCCACGGCATCCATGAGCTTGCGCTCCACCGCCAGTTTCCAGAAGGTCTCGCCTACTTTCTTGGCTTCGGGATTCTCCAGGTCCGGCTCGCTCCCAAGCACCAGGGCCTCGAGCGAGGCTTCCTGCACCAGACGCGGTCCGAAGGCCTGTTTGAACTCGTTTTCGATGTCCCAGAGATTGTAGCCTTCCTTGACCGTGAGCTTGTGGAGGATCTGCGCGCCCGAGCCGATGTCGCGGAAAGCGCGAGCGAGCGAAGCGTCCTTGAGGATGCGGTACTCGCCGGGCTTGAGTACGTAGCTTCGTCCTTCGGTGCGTCTCCAAAACTGGAAGCTGAGCTCGTCGATTTCAAGGCCCCGCTCGCGCAGCACTCGGCCGAGTTGCGAGAAGGTCATTCCCGGGCGAACGTCCACCAGCAAGGCGGACTTCGCGGCGTTGTCACCGGATCGAAGTGCCGGCGCGAGATGTTCCGTGAGGGGTTGCAAATAAAAGGCGCGGTACTTGAGGCCGGCGAGTCCCAGCGCGACGGCGCCGAGTGCGAGCACCAGCAGGCCGAGGACTTTGCCGCTGCCTCGCTTGCCGTCGAGTTTTCGTGCGCGCTCAAAAAAGTAGTCTTCGAGCAAGATCGCGGCGGCTTGCGCATCGTCGTCGTCTCCGGCGCCGCGTGAGCGGGCTTCCCAGCTGGTGAGTGCTTCGTTGCGGAGCACGACCTTGACGGCGAGTTCCTTCTCCAGGCGTGCGGCAAGGTTCCGCGCCTCGTCCGCGTGGGAGGAGTCGCCGCCGCCGGGCAGTTGCGGGCAGCCAAGCAGGATGCCGGAGATCTCGAAGGTTTTTACGAGTTCACGAAGGGCGGCCACATCGTGACGGCCCGACTTCCAAGCGCCGGGCGGATCTTGACGACGAATTGTGCCGCGAGGCGTGACGGCCCGGCCCGCTCCATCGGCGGTGGCGAAACCGATCTTGGCGGCGCCCCAGTCAAGAGCCAGCAGGGTCCCGTCGGATTCCGTCAAACTCATCGGGTGGGCCTTAGAGATTGAAGAAGCGGAAGAGCCCGAGGCGGCTTAGGTCGTTGAACGACACCACCACCACGAGACCCATCAGCAGGAAAAATCCGACCGTCGTCCATGCTTCGATCACCTTGATGCTCACCGGCTTGCGGCGGATCGCCTCAAAGGCGAGCAGCACCAAGTGACCGCCATCGAGTACGGGGATCGGGAAGAGGTTCAACAGGAACAAGTTGAGCGAGATAAAGGCCATCATGCGGAAGAACGGCACCCAGCCCTGGCGGAAGCTTTCGCCGGCGATCTTGCCGATGAGCAGCGGGCCGCCGAGGGTCTTGGGCGAGATGTCGCCTTTGGCGAGATGGTAGAAGGAGCCCAGCATGGAGTTCGTCAGCGACACGGCCTTGCGGTAGCCCATGGCGCTGGCCTCCAAGAGGCCGTCGGCACGCACGTCGATCACGGCCGGGGGGGCTTGCACGGCCATGAAATAGGCGCCGATCTGGAACTGCTTGCGGCTGGCTTCCGTGAGAGGATCCTTGACGCTGACGTTCTCGGGTTTGATGACGGACTCGACGGTTTGGCCCTTGCGCAGCCAGGAAATTTTCAGCTCTTGGCCTTCCGAGGCCAGACGCTGAATGCTGTCGCGGAACCAGAAGAAGCTCCGGATTTTTTCGTCGTTCAAGGTGAGGAGTAAATCGCCCGCTTGGAGGCCGAGCTTCGCTGCAGGCGAATCCGGACGCACTTCAATGAGCGCGAGTTCAGCCGGGCGAAGGCCGGCCGCTTCCAGCGTGCGAGGCATGGCTTCCGAGGCTTTCGTCCAGGCCAAGGTGTAAGTGACGGCTTCGGGCTCTGGGGACTTGTCGCTCTTGGCGGCATCGCCGTTTGGCGAAGTTTCGGCCACGATTTTGCGCCCCGAAATCTCGACGCGCCCCTCTGAGCTCCCGACGGTCTCGGACGCGGCGGCGGACCAGACTTCGGCGAGTTCTTCGAAGGTGTTTACTTTGACCGGTACGCCGGCACCTACGCGGATTTGGTCGATGTACACGCCGGTCGCCACTTGGCGCGTGGCAGCCCACGAGCCGTCCGTCACGTAAACCACGGGTGCGAGGGCTTGGGCTTCGGCACCCGCCACGATTCCGCGCCGCGAGACGACGCTGGTGACGGAGTCGCGCTCCTCGCCCGTTTCGGGGGAGTAGCGAACTTCGGCGGCGCCCTTGGCAGTTGACCCGGGGAGGTCGCGCTCAACCTGGAACACGAGATCGCGTCCCGTCGATTTGCCGACGATCTCTTCCAAGTCCGAGCGCTCCCGGATGCGATGTGTTTCGCCGTCCGGTGTTTGAATGCTGAGCACGCGGTCACCGGGGCGGAAACCAGCTTCGGCGGCCGGGCTACCGGGAAGAATTCGAGCAAACACCGGGGCCAGAGACGGCACGCCGTTCAAGAAAAGCCCCGTGAGTACGAGGAAGGCGAGCACGGCATTGAATGCGGGGCCGGCCAGAATCACGGCCGCGCGCTGCCAGATGGCTTTGGAGCGATAGGATTTGCTTTCGAGTTCCGCGGGAATCTCCTCGCGCGGGTCTTGGCCGGTGAGTTTCACGTAACCGCCGAGGGGCAAGATGCTAATGGTGTATTCGGTTTCGCCCTTTTGAAACTTCAGGATCTTTTTTCCCATCCCGATGGAGAAAGTTTCCACGCGAATGCCACAGGCCTTGGCTACCAGGAAGTGACCCAGTTCGTGGATGAACACGAGGACGCCGAGAAGGAGGAGAAATCCGATTGCGTAATCCATAGGCGCATCAGTGTAGCAGGGGGGCGGCCCTCGGTACGAGCCGCTTTCGGGGAATACGAATCTTACTGCGCCAGGAAATAGACGAGGGGCAGCACGAACGCCAGGCCGTCGGTCCGGTCCAGGATGCCGCCATGGCCGGGCAAAAAGGTGCCCGAGTCCTTACGGCCCGCCGCGCGCTTCATGAGGCTCTCCAAAAGGTCGCCGGCTTGCGCCAAAGGCGGAGCCAGGATGCCGATGGCCAGGGTCAGAGAGAAGCTGATGGTACGCCCGGTAAGGGCGTAAAGAATAGCCCAAGCCAGGATACCGCCCAAAATCGACCCCACGTAGCCGCCCATGGCGCCTTCGATGGTTTTCCCGGGGGAGAGGGCTCTCCATAATTTGCGGCGACCCCATTTGTGGCCCACGAAGTAAGCGACGGAATCACCCATGAAGACCGTCGTCAGCGAGATCAACATGAGGTGTTCGCCTTTGACCCGGTAAACGATCGGGCCGATGAAACCAAAGATCAAAAAAATGTAAACGATGCCAAGGACGAAGCGGCAGAGGTCGGTCCAGGTTTGCGCCACGTCAATCTCGGGATCCAGTCCCGTGCGTCGGCGTTCCGCGAGATTCTCCAAAAAGAGCGAGAGAAAGGCCCCCGCCCAAGCGGCCCAGATCCACACGAGAGTTTGGGGGCCGTTGGTGAAGGCGTGCACGAACATGCCGAGCACGAAGAAGTAGCCGAGATAGTGCAGGCTGGGCTTGCGCGCGAGATTCATCATGCGGGCGTACTCGCGCCAGCCTTGAAGACCGCAGAAAAGGGCCACCAGGAAGGTGCTGCCGGGACCGAACACGAAGAGCGAGAGCAAGCACACGGCAACGGCGAGGCCGGCGAAGATCCAGCGATTCTTGAGCTCCGGCGACATGTCGCGGACGGCTTGGATCATTCCCATGCGCTCTCCCATCAGGTCCGACTTTCTCCGGGGGACGTCTCGCTCTCGCCCCGCAAAGGGCGCTCGTCGCTGAGACCGAAGCGGCGTTTACGCTGGGAAAAGGACTCGCAGGCCGCCAGCAGGTGGCTCGGCTCGAAATCCGGCCATTGGAGGTCGGTGACGTAGATCTCCGCGTAGGCGATCTGCCAAAGCAAGAAATTGGAAAGACGGTACTCGCCGCTCGTACGTATCACGAGGTCTGGGTCCGGAAGGCCGCTTGTGTAGAGACGGTCGGAAATCGAGCTTTCGTCGATCTCGGCGGGTTGGAGTTTGCCGGCATCCACGTCGCGTGCGAGCGACTGCATGGCTTTCACGATTTCCGCCCGGGCGCCGTAGTTCAGGCAGAAGTTCAAGATCATGCCGGTGTTCTGGCCGGTGAGATCGAGAGTTTCCTGCAGGATGGCGCGAACGGCTTCGGGGAAGCGCGTCCAATCACCCAGCACTTGTAGCTTGATGTTGTTGTCGATCAGTTCTTGGCGCTCCTGAAGCAGGTAGGCCTTGAGCAGTTCCATGAGAGCGGAGATCTCGTCGGCGGGACGCCCCCAGTTTTCCGTGGAGAACGCGTAGAGCGTGAGAACGTCGACGCCGAGACGATCGGCTTCGCGGATGATCTCTTTCACGCGTGAAGTGCCGTGGGCGTGCCCCAAGGTCCGGTGGAAACCGCGGGACTTCGCCCAGCGGCCATTGCCGTCCATGATGATCGCGACGTGGCGGGGGAAGCGCAGCGGCCGGAGTTTTCCGGATCGGCTCACGACTCCCGCGGGCGCGGCCTTGGGGGCCGGCTCGATGGAGAGGGTCATACCGTCATCACGTCCTTGGTCTTGGCTTCGACGAGCTTGTCGGCTTCGGCCGTCCACTTGTCGGTGACTTTTTGAATCTGCTCCTGGAGCTTCTTGGCTTGGTCCTCGGAGAGGGCCTTGCCTTTTTCCTGCGCTTTGACGGCTTCGTTGACGTCGCGGCGTACGTTGCGGATGGCGACCTTCGCATCTTCGCCGAGCTTCTTGACCGTCTTCGCGATGTCTTTGCGGCGGTCTTCGGTCAGCGCGGGAACGTTGAGGCGAATCAGCTTGCCGTCCACGTTCGGCGTGAGACCGATGTTGGCGGCGATGATGGCCTTCTCGATGAGGGGGATCGCGGAGGCGTCCCAACTCGAGATTTGGATCGTCTTGGGGTCGGGGATGGAAACTTGCGCCATCTGGCTCAGGGGCGTAGGCGTGCCGTAGTAGTCCACGCGCACGTGGTCCACCAAGGCGGGGGTGGCAATGCCGGTGCGTAAGCGCGAGAGCTCGTGCTTAAGGGCGGCCACGGCCTTGTCCATTTTCTGGTTCGCGTCGGCTTGAAGATCCATGTGTGGGCTCCTTCTTCCTCTATTGGGGTGCTTAGGCGTGGACTTTGGTGCCGATCTTCTCGCCCGAGCAGAGGCGCTTGAGCGCGCCCTTCTCGTTGAGGTTCAGCACCACGATGGGCAGTTTGTTATCCATGCACAGCGAAATGGCCGTGCTATCCATGACGTTCAGACCCTTGTTCAGGGTTTCGATATAGGTGACGGTTTCGTACTTCTTGGCGTCTTTGTTCTTCATCGGATCGGAGTCGTAGATGCCGTCCACTTTCGTGGCTTTGATCAGCACGTCGGCTTCGATTTCCATCGCGCGCAGGGCGGCGGCCGTGTCGGTGGAGAAGTAGGGGTTGCCCGTGCCGCTCGCAAAAATCACGACGCGGTTCTTCTCTAAGTGACGGACGGCGCGGCGGCGGATGTAGGGCTCCACCACTTGCTCCATACGGATGGCGCTCTGCACTCGGGTATCGATGTTGCGACGCTCGAGTGCGTCCTGCAGCGCGAGTGCGTTGATCGTGGTGCCGAGCATGCCCATGTAATCGCCGGTGGTGCGATCCATGCCCGTCTTGGCCCCCTGGATGCCGCGGAAAATATTCCCAGCGCCCACGACGAGCGCGATGTGGATGCCGAGATCCAGAAGGCTCTGGATCTCTGTGGCGATGTAGTCGAGCGTGTCGGCGTCGAGGCCGAACTCGCGTTTACCCGCGAGGGCCTCGCCCGACAGCTTGAGCAGGATGCGTTGGTAGACCTTCTCGGCCACGATTTAGTGCTTCGCGCCGACGCCCGAGGCGGCGGCCACTTCGGCGGCGAAATCGTCCTTCTTCTTCTCGATGCCTTCACCGAGTTCGAAGCGCGCGAAGCGTACGACGCTCAGCTTGCCGCCGAGTTTCTTGCTTTCCGCGTCGAGGAGTTTCTTGACCGTGGTGTCGGGGTCCTTCACGAAGCCTTGTTCCAAGAGGCAGATCTCTTGAGCGAACTTTGCGAGTTTGCCGTCGATGATCTTGTCGAGGAAAGCTTCCGGCTTGCCGGAGGCCTTGGCTTGGTCGCGGGCGATCTCACGCTCACGCGCGAGGACGTCCGGAGCGATCTCGGAGGGAATCAAGTACAGGGGCTTGTTCGCCGCGACGTGCAGACACAGGTCCTTGGCGAGTTGCGTCGCTTCGGGCTTCTGGAGGGCCGCAGCGTTGTCCGAGCCGAGCTCGAGCAACACGCCGATTTTGCCGCCGGCGTGGATGTAGGAGCCGAGGAGGCCGCCCGCAGTCTCGAAGCGGTTGAAGCGACGGACTTGGATGTTCTCGCCGATCTTGGCGACGGCTTCGGTGATGACGGTTTTGACGTCTTTGCCGTTGGCCGTGGTGGTCGTTTGCAGCGCATCGATGTCGGCCGGGTTCTTGGTGGCGACTTGCGTGGCGACCGCGTCGGCGATCGCTTTGAATTCGGGGCCCATGCCCACGAAGTCGGTTTCGCAGTTCAGCTCCAGAACCACGCCTACGTTGCCTTGTACGAGGGCGGTGACTTGGCCTTCGGCGGCGACGCGACCGGCCTTCTTGGCGGCGGCAGAGAGGCCCTTCTTACGGAGCACGTCGATGGCCTTTTCCAGGTCGCCGGCGGTTTCGGTGAGGGCCTTTTTGCAATCCATCATGCCTGCGCCCGTCTTCTGGCGCAGTTCGTTTACGGCACTTGCGGTGATTTGGCTCATTTGTCTTGTCCTACCCTTCGCTCAATGTGGCGACGTGAATCAGTTCTTGTTTTCGGTGGGCTTGGTGCTGCGACGGACTTGCACGTCCACCTTGCGGCCTTCGCGATCGGTCGTCGTGGTGCCAACGCCCTTCTTGGCGGCGCGGGGTGCGGTCGACTCGGACACGGCCGGCGCGTTGTCGGCGGCGATCTTCGCGTCGGCTTCGCGCTTGTCGGACATGGCGCGGGCGCGCTCTTCGAAGACCTTGCCGCCGTCGGCAATTGCGTCGGCGATGGCCGAAGCGAAGAGGCGGATGGACTTGAGGGCGTCGTCGTTGCCGGGGATCACGTAGTCCACCAAGTCAGGATCGCAGTTCGTGTCCGTGACGGCGATGACCGGGATGCCGAGCACTTGGGCTTCGGCGATCGCGTTGTGTTCCTTGGAGGGATCCACGACGAAAAGGGCGCCGGGCATTTCGCGGAGCTTACGCACGCCGCCGAGGTTGCGCAGGAGACGCTCGTGTTCCTTATCGAGGGTGGCGCGTTCTTTCTTGGCGATTTCGTCCCAGAGGGCCGAGGACTTTTTCTCTTCCAAGCGCTCGAGGGTGTTGATGCAGCCCTGGATCGTGGAGAAGTTGGTGAGCGTGCCGCCGAGCCAACGCTCGTTGACGTAGGGGCAGCCGGCGCGCTCTGCCTGCTCGCGGATCACGTCTTTAGATTGGGGCTTCGTGCCGACGAAGAGGACTTTCTTGCCTTGCGACGAGAGTTGCGTGACGAAGGTCAGCGCTTGCTTGGCGAGGGTGACGGTCTTTTGCAAGTCGATGATGTAGATGCCGTTACGCGCGCCGAAGATGTAGGGCTTCATCTTGGGGTTCCAGCGGCTCGTTTGGTGGCCGAAGTGAACGCCCGCGTCGAGCAGGTCTTTCATGGTGATTTGTGCAGTCATTTGGGACTCCTTTGTATGGGAAGCTGCGCTTCGCCAAGGATTGCTGGCCTGTGCTCTTCCGCGGAACCTTTCCGGGGACTCCAAGCGACAGGTGTTTTGATCCGGGGGCGAATCTATCCAGTTATCGAGGGCTATCAAGGGGAAAGTCTGGAACTTTTGGGTAGAATCTGCCGCGTGTCGGATGAAGTCGCGGACCAAGTCCTGGCTGCCTTAGCCCAGAAGGTTGATGCCTGCTCCACGAGCCCGGGCGTCTACATCATGAAGGATTCGGCCGGCCATGTTCTTTACGTGGGGAAGGCCAAGAACCTCCGTAACCGGGTGCGCTCCTACTTTCAGAACGGGGCCGACCGCTCCCCCAAAACCCTGGTCCTGGTGGGCCACATCCGCGACATCGACTACATGCACACGGCCACCGAGGCCGAGGCCCTGCTGCTCGAAAATAACCTCATCAAGAAGTGGAAGCCGCGCTACAACATCCGGCTCAAAGACGACAAAACCTACCCCTACCTGCGCCTGGATTTAAAGCACCCGTACCCGCGGCCCTACATCGCCCGCAAGCAGGTCGCGGGCGATGGATCCGAGTACTTCGGGCCCTTCCCGCACGGGTCGGCGGCGTACACGGCCTTAGAGGTGGCGGCGAAGGCGTTTCAGATCCGCGACTGCCGGGATTACGAGTTTGCGAACCGCTCCCGGCCCTGCCTGAGCTACCAGATCGGGCAGTGCACCGCCCCCTGTGTGAAGTACGTGACCCCCGAGGAATACTCTAAGCAAGTCGAAGCCTTCCGGCAGTTTCTTAATGTAGGTTCTGAGGTGCTACAGAAGCAATGGGAGGCGGAAATGCTCGAGGCCGCCGAGAACCTGGATTTCGAGCGGGCCGCCAAGCTCCGGGACCGCATGGCCCACGTGCGCGCGGTCACCCTGAGCGACCAAAGCACGGCGGTCGACACCAAGGACTTAAGCGACCGGGACATCTGGGCCTTTGCCCAAAATCCGCAGTGGTTGGATGCGTTGGTCTTGCAATTCCGGGGGGGCAAATGGATGGGCCAGATCCACACCGAAGCCGACCTTTCGGAGCGCGTGGAGACCGAAGATTTCGTGGCCTCCCTGATGCTCCAGTTCTACGCCAAGCACCCCCTGCCGAACGAAATCCTGATCCCCTTCCAGTTCCTGGGAGTGCGCGACGGATTGCCCGAGGTGCTCGCCAAAGTGGCGAAGGTCGATCACGTGCCGGTGCTGCGGGATCCCTCGGAGAAGGGCGATTGGGCCCGGATCTGGACGCTGGCCGAAGAGAATGTGAAGCAGGCCCACGAGCACCGCTCGCGAAGGCGCGAGGCGAATGAAGACGGCCTGGTGGCCATCGCTCGGCTGCTCGATTTAGAGAAGCCGCCCCTGCGCATGGAGTGCGTGGACATCTCGAACTTCCAGGGCGAGGCCAACGTGGCTTCGTGCGTAGTCTTCCAAAACGGCAAGCCCGATAAGACCCAGTATCGCCACTACAACATCCGCGGGTTTGAAGGGCAGGACGATTTCGCGTCGATGCGCGAGGTGATGAGCCGTCGCTACGGCAAAACCGACTCGCCCCATCCCGACCTCCTGGTGATCGACGGCGGCAAGGGCCAGCTCGCTTCGGCCAAAGCCGTGCTCGACGACTTGGGCTGCACTTTCCCCGTGGTTGGTTTGGCGAAGGCGCGTACCAAACGCGATTTCCAATCGAGCGAGGTCGAGGCCTCGGAGGAGCGCCTCTTCCTGCCGAACCAAAAAAATTATCTACGCATCAAGAACGCGCAAGCGCTGCGTTTGCTTACGGGTCTTCGCGACGAGGCGCACCGCTTCGCGATCGAGTTCCACCGCAAGAAGCGCGACGAGAGTCGTTTTTAGATCTTCGTTTCAGTCGCCCTGCGCATCTTTCCCCTTTCATCTTCTGTAGGTCGTCGGCCGTGCTTGCGGGGGACGTGCGTACACACGTAGCCCTGAACCGGGGGAAACATGGGGCTTACTTTTTGGAGGAGTTGGGATGAAGAATTTGATTTTGGGAGTCTGGGTGGCGGGAGCTTCTTTGCTGGCGGCTTCGGCAGGGGCGGATGAGTTCACGATCATTCGCGACGGGCGCAATTACCTTTGCCGTTCGACCGATGCGCCGACGCCGCCGGGGCAGGGCGCGGCTGCTTGTGCCGAAGCCGCTTACCGTGGCGTGTTCTCGCGCGAAGAATCCCTGCTGCTTTGCGAGGGGGCTTGGGGCACGGGTCCCGCGGAATGCGCCATCGCGGCTTACCGCGGCATCTTCTCGCGCGAAGAGTGCGTCCGACTCTGTGCCCGGACGGGCACGGCCCAGACGGCGGAATGCGCCAACCAAGCCTACCGCGGGCCGTATTCCCGGGAAGAAGCGATTCGCCTTTGCCGGGCGGCGCCCGCGGCTCTCCTGCGCAGTCTCGCCATCATGGAAACTCTCCGTCTCCAGGCGGAGGTAGCGGCGCAGCGCTAAGGGCTTTGCCATCTTCTTGACGGTTCGTACCGATCCTCCGGGCTTAGAATGAACGTTCGGAGGATCTCGCGATGAAACATCTCTCACGTCTGGCCACCGGCTTGGCTTTGCTCCTGTGCTGCCTGGTATCGGTGGGGGCGCAGGCTCAGATGGCCATCGGCAGCGGAGACAATTTTTGCGTGGTTCTGGGCGAAGGTGGCCGCGTGAAAACCTTCTGCAATGGACGCAACGTCAGCATGGGGGGCGCCACGGGCGACGCTTCACAGCAGTTTACTTTTGCCACGTCGGCGCTGGTCGCGGCCGGCTTTAAGGTGCAGATGGATTGCCGCGTCCACACGGACGGGCCTCTGTCCCACAGCTGCATCCTCGTTCGCGACAAATAGCGGACTCGCATCGACTGCCGGACGCGCATCGCGGCCCGACACCGATCAACGAAGCAGTGAACGAATCACGTGCATGTAGTTTGATACGGTCCACGCGCCTACGGCGAGAGCAGCGCTCGCTTGGAGGATCGTCCAGGCCACCCGCGGCTTCACGAAGAGCTCGATTTTTCGGTGGGTCACCACGGGCGGCTTTGTCTGGGAGCAAAGATAAACGCCCACTTCTTGGGTGCGCGACGCGAGGCGCCCGTCGCGACGGCGAATGCGCACCAGCTGAGAGACGAAGTTCAAGAAGTTCATATTCGAGAGGCCTTAATAGCTGTAGGTGGCCATGCCCAGGATCGAGAGGTATTGGCCGTCTCGAGACAGATTGCCGAAGCTCCTGGTGGCATCCGCCCAGAACGGCAGGTGGTAGCGGAAGTCGAGGCCCATGAACAACTTACGACGATAGACGTCGAACTCGAAGCCGCCCCCGATGGCCACGCCAAACGCTTGGTCGTTGATGACGGCGTCGGTCGAGTACTTGTCGCGGATGCTCGTGGCGAGATCCTGAACCGTGGGAGTCCCCACGACGCGTTCGCTCCGAAAGAAAACTTCTCCGGCCACGGCAAGGTAGGGGTTCATGGCCGCAAAACCGCGCGGAAGCACGTCGCGATCAAAGCCGTAACGGAGACCAAGGCTCAGCGGAACGAGCGTCTGCGCCAGTTGCAGATCGATGTTCGTCTTGCCCGTGTTGTCTTTGCTGTAGATGCCGTTGTGACGGCCAAAACCGATGCCGAGTTCGGCTCCCCAGATTTTGTCGAAGTAAAACACGAAGCGCATGCCGGCGTTCACGCCCGCGGCGTAGGCGGCGCCCAAGTCTCCCGAGAGGATGCCGGTACCCAGCAGAAAGCTGTTTTGGAAGAAGCGGCCGAAGAGTTGCTCCGCCTCGCTGTCGAGTTCAACGGGATCCGTCGCGAAGGAACCGTAGTCGTCGTACGTGGAGCCCACGCCGCCGCCCTGTGCCAGGGCGCCGCTCGAAGCGACGATCAACGACGCCAGGGCGAAGCCCCGCGATCCGCGAAAGATTTGCTCAGAAGTAATAATGCATTCCTCCGTTCAAGACGGTGCGGAAGCGTACGCCGCCCAGGGATTCCAATCGCAAACCGCCACCCAGGGAAAGGCCCAAGTTCGGCAGGCCGGCCAAGAAAAATTTCGCCGCCGTCCCGGCCTCCACGAGGTAGCCCGAGGCGTTCTCGTCGGCGACCTGCTGGGAGATCAATCCGGCTCCCAAGTACAAATAATAGAGCAGGTGGTCTTCGATGAAGAGGTTGCGATTGAAGCGGGCGGCGAGGCTCATGAGATTCGCGTTCGACGAGGTGTCGACGCCCAGGTCAAATTCGAAGCCGGAGGCCTGCGTGACGTGCCAGTCCGCCGAAAGGGTGGGCGTTTGGCCGGGACCAATGTTGGCCAGGCCGAAGCCCCAACGACCCCGAAGATTCTTTCCGTAAGCACCGGGTCGGGTGGGGGCCGGGCTTTGGGCCCATGCGGCAAACGACAGCAATCCCAGGGTGGCAAAGGCGAAGGTCGAGAGGACGCGCCGGGCTGTCAATTCCATACTTTAATGCTACCCTCAAAACCCATGAACGACCAAGTACTCCTTGAGACAAAACTCCGCGACTGGGTTCGCTTTCTCCGGATCGGTCTCGTGGTCCTCGCGGTTGTCGCCGTGGTTGGCGCCGCCTCGCTGCTGATCCGCAGTCGCTCCGCCTCCCGCTCGGCGGAAGCTTTCAGTGCGCTTTTCGAAGTGGAACGCATGGAGGCCGACGCCGCTAACGAGGCTCAAGCCCTCAAGGCGACGCCCCTCGACGCCATGAAAAAATGGACTCCGGAAAAAAAGAAGGAATACGAAACGAAGATCGCCGCGGTGGTCTCCACTCATGACGGCACCACCGCCGCCGTGCAGGGGGCGCTCAAGCTCGCGCGTTGGAAGTTCGACGAAGGCCGCTTTGAAGAGGCGCTTGTCGACTATCAGAAGGCTCTCAAGTCCGGCCGCGATAACGGCCATGCCCTCTACGTTGCCATGGCCTATGACGGTCAAGGCGCCACTCAGGAAGCGCTGAAGAACTTCGACGCCGCGCTGAAGACCTATACCGAAGCCGTGCAGCTCAAGGACAATCCCTTGAAGCCACTCGCTTACCTGGGCCAAGCGCGCGCTCACACAGCCCTCGAGAAGATTGCCGAAGCCAAGGCCGCTTACGAAGAAATCATCAAACAGTTCCCCAACAGCCGCTATGAGCGGCAGGCCCGAGCTCTCCAGGCTCTTTTGCCTGGCGCTTGAGAGACCGCTTGAAAAGCCCCGTCAGCTGCATCCTTGGCCGTTCTCCCCTTCCCATGATGGTGTTGCCCCTGATTGTTTCGGGGCTGTCTGCTTGTTCCAGTTTGAAAAGCCCCTTCAAGTCGCAACTGCCGCAATCCGAGGCGCGCGTGTTGGATCTGGGCGCGATACAAGTGACGAAGCTTCCGGGTTTCGAGCTTTCGAATCCCACGCCGGGACCTTGGGAATGGCGTGGCCGCTTTGCCAACGGCGCTCCCATGCAGTCCTATACCGACCCTCAGTTCGTGGGCACCGACGAAGTTCTCATCACCACGCTTGGGGGCGGCATCGAATTGCGTCGCTTACCGACCGGAGCGGTTCGGTGGTCCAAGCCCGTGTCGATCGGAGTTTCGGCACGTCCCCTGATACTGGGTTCTTCGGTCTTCGTGGCGGGCATGGACCGCACCGTGCGGAAGCTGCGGCTCCAAACGGGCGAGGAAGAATGGACGGCCAAGGTGTCGGCCGAGTCGACCGGCGGAATCTCGGCGGCGGGAGGCATGATTTTCGTTCCCACCGCAGACGACTCCCTTTGGGCGATGGATGAGAAAACGGGCAAAGGCGTGTGGAACTACCGCCGCCCTTCGCCTTCCGGATCCGTGGCTTGGTCGCTGCGTGGGCAGGCCACTCCGGCGGTTAGTCCCGATGGCACGCGTGTGTACCTAGGGTTTTCGGACGGAATTTTTGTGGCACTCGAGACGACCTCCGGCTCTACAGTGTGGGAACGGAACTTCGATCGCCCCGGTCGCTTCAAGGACGCCGACTTGAGCCCCGTACTCTCTTCGGACGGCAACACTTTGTACTTGCCGCTCGTGGACGGAGATTTGCTCGCGCTGCGCGCAGCCAACGGTTCCACTCTTTGGTCCGTGCCGGACGGCGGCGGCGCCACGCCTCTTCTGAGCGAGGCGGAAGGTGCGCTTTATGCGCTCACGAAAACCGGTCAGGTCGAGAAGGTTTCGCTCAAAGACACGAGCATCGTGTGGTCCCGCGCGATCGAGGCGGGTGGGGTGTTGTCGCGCCCCGCTCTGGTGGATGATCGATTCCTTGTCGTGTCGGCCTCGCACTTGGGCGTGGTTCTTCTCGACCGTGTCACGGGCGCGCAAGTATGGGACGACCGTTACGGATATGGACCCATCGCGCCGCCCGTCTCGGATGGCCGCCGCGTGCTCGTGCTCTCGTCGCGCAACCGTTTGCGTTTGTATCGCATCGAGGCGCGCAAGGGCAAAGAAGGTTGAGTCTCCCACGGGGGATCGCCGCCGAGTGGTGTGCGGGGGTTCCCGGCCGCGGCATCGAAGCGCGCGGCGAGCTTAACCCCTGGCGTCCCTCCGATCTTTTTGATCTCGCCTCTCTCACCAAGGTGATCGTTACGTCCACGCTCGTCGCCGAGACGTGGCGTGGCTCCGGGCTGAGCTGGGTCGAGTTTCTCGATCAACCGGTCGTCGAAAATCTCGTCGACTTGCGCGGCACGTCTCTTTCGAAAGTCACTGTGGGTGAGCTTTGGGAGCACCGCTCGGGTCTGGAGGCCCACCTCCTCGTCAAGGCGAAGCCGCTCGCCGCGATCGTTGCCGCCGGACTCAAACATCCGGGCAAAGAAACCGTGTATTCGGATCTGGGCTTCTTGATCCTCGGCCTCTGGCTCGAGAAAACGCGAGACACTCCGATCGACTCACTGTGGACGAGCTGGAAACTGCGCCATGGGATTCGCTCGACGCGTTTGGTCTACGGCCCCGTGCCCGAGACGCAGGCCGTGCCTACCGAGACTCGACATGCGCGCGGACGCGTGAATGACGACAACGCCGCGAGCCTCGGGGGCGTGGCGCCGCATGCCGGGGTTTTTGGCCATGCGGACGACGTGTGGGCGTGGCTGGAGGCCTTGGTGCGTTGGGCGCGATCGGAGCCCGCTCTGAAGGACTGGCTCTCGCCTGCTGGGCTGGGACGCTTTCATGGCGGTTGGGACCGCCCGTCGGACCCCGCCACTACCCACGCTGGCGCCCGGTTTCCCCGTGGATCCGTGATTGGCCACCTGGGGTACACGGGGACGGCCCTCTGGTGGGATCTGAAACCGGACTTTTCGGGACGTGCCGGCGTTTTGCTGACGAATCGGGTGCACCCGGAATCCTCGGACGAGTCGAAGAAGTGGATATTCGAACTGCGTAGGCAGTTTTTCGATCACGTTTGGACGGGTACACTGAAGGGGTGGGAGCCTCGGGTTTAACGTCCACTTCATCTGCCCTCCCGGCCCCCGGCTGGGTTCACCTCGTCGCTATCGGCGGCACCGGCATGGGAGCGCTCGCCTCGCTTCTGCAGGATCTCGGCTGGACCGTGACCGGCAGCGACCATCCGCTCTATCCGCCCATGAGCAACTTCTTGGAGAGTCGAAAGATTCCCGTGAAGGCCTTCGATGCAAAGAATCTCGAAGGCGGTACGTGGCAATTGAAGAAAAAGAACCCCGACATGGTGATCGTGGGCAATGCGATCAGTCGCACGCACGCGGAAGCGCTGGCCACGGAAGCCTTGCTCGCTCGGACGGGTGCCGAGTCGCAGGTCGGTACTCCGATCGTGCGCATGAGTTTTGCGCAGGCGCTCGCGGAGTTCTGCATCGGCACCAAGCGCAGCTTCGTCGTAGCCGGAACCCACGGCAAAACGACAACCACGAGCGTGCTGGCGTGGGCGCTGGAATCGCTCGGTCAAAATCCGGGGTTTTTCGTGGGCGGGATTCCTAAGAATTTCGGACAGGGATGTCGCGTGGGCGACGGCAAGGTTTTCGTATCCGAGGGCGACGAGTACGATACCGCCTACTGGGACAAGGAATCGAAGTTCCTTCATTATCGCTCCAGCTGGGTGCTGTGCACTTCGATTGAGTTCGATCACGCCGATATCTACGCCTCTCTCGAGGCGGTCGAAGCGAGCTTCCTGAAGCTCGTCGACCGCACCCGCGAGGGTTGGATTCTCATCGACGGCCCTTCGTCCCCGTCGCCCGAGTCCGTGGATAAGATCGCCTTGAAACTCGCGAGCAAGGGCCTTCCGTGTCACCGCTATGGCCGCGAGGCGTCGAGTCGCTATCGCTTGTTGTCCTGCGACTCCGCGATTTTGCCATGGGACTCGAGTTTGCGCGGAACTCGCGTGTGCGTGAGTACGCCCGAGCTTGGCAAGATCGAACTTTATTCGCCCCTGATTGGCGAACACAACGCGCTGAACCTCGTGGGCGTGATCGGTACCCTGCTCGCCTCGAAATCCGCCACTAAGGCCGAAGAACTCCAGGATTTTCTGAAAACTTTCCAGGGCGTGAAGCGTCGCCAAGACGAAGTCTTCGTGTCTTCCGCGCTCGTCGTGATCGACGATTTCGCGCATCATCCCACCGCGATTCGCGAAACGCTGGGAGCGATCCGCGCCAAGTATCCGGGCTCCGCCGTGGGTGCTTTCTTTGAGCCGCGTTCGGCAACGTCTGCACGTAACGTGCTGGCCAAGGGTTTCTCGGAATGTTTCGACGGTGCGGATGCTGTGTTCCTGGTGCCCCCCACCAAGACGAATGTTCCCGAGGCCGAGCGCCTCGACGTGGTGGACGTGCTTCGCAAGGCGAAGGCTCGACCCGGAAACGCGGACAAGCTCTACGTGACCGACACCTCGGTCGAGAACCTCGCCGCTCGCTTCAAGGCGTGGCGTGCCTCGCAGCAGGGTCGTCGAGCCGTCGCTCTCGTGATGTCGAACGGACCTTTCGGAGGACTCCATGGCATGCTGGCCAAGGATTGTTGATCTCCGCAAATCGGTCGCGCGAAAGCGATGCCGGCTGGGCTCGCGCCGCGGACAGGGCGCGATGGAGTTTATTCTCGTCACGGCCATGATCGTGGGCGTGATTTTGGCCGTGTTGTGGCCGTTGTTCAGCACCAAGATGCAGGCAATCCAGGACGATCTCAACGATCGAGCCCTGACGATTTTACGCCAGGACCAGCTGGGAATTCCCTTGGCTTGGTTTGACGGAAAGATCGGCAGTATCCAAGACGCGGCGAATGTCCTCGATCAGGCCGGCCAGACTCCGGGTGGTGGGGGCAGTGGCGCGGACGACCAAAATCTCGGTGGCGAAAACGGAAACGACGGCGACGCTGACGGCAACGGACGCGACGGGGCCGATCGCGGTGACAACTCTAACGGCGCGGACGGAGCTAACGGCGGCGGCAGTGGCAGTGGTCGGGGTGGGGGCGCCGGGGCTAATGGCCGAGGCGGTCGGGGCGGGGCGGCGGGACAGCCCTCCGGCGGTTCCAATCGGCGAGGCGGTCGTGGTTCGTCGGGCGAAGACGACGGCGACACCGAGATCGACAACGGGGGAGAAACCCAGCGGCGCCGCAATCGGTCCGCGGCCGAGCGTGAGCGGAGCTACGGAGAACCGGCACAGACACCCGAGGAGCAAGAAGCCGAGCAAACGGCTCTTGAAGGAGAGGCGGGTCAGGAAGACAAAGAATCCGCCGAAGCCGACAACCGGCGTCGTTTGAAGGGCGAGAACTTCGATCGAGAAGCCGCCAAGGGAAGCTGTCGCGAGATGAACGTCTTCGCCATGCTCAAGATCGTGGCGATCCTTCTCGTCCTGGTTATCGGGGGAGTGATTCTCTTTATGGGGAGCACCAAAGGCAAAGGCGAACCCTAGCGGGGGCCGGCCTTTTGCGCGCTTCCGATTGTCTTTCACCTTTTTTGGCTGGAAGGTGTCTTTCGTAGGGGGCGGGCGCCCGGCAGGCCGAAATGTGTCTAGTGGGCTAACAGGTTGTCTAAAACTTCGACGCGATTTTAGGTTTTGGGGCGAAGCCCCTCCCGTGCCGACTTGCGGCTAACCCGCAGTAACTTCAGGGCTGTCGATCCTTTGTACGGCGGCTCCAAATTGTGGCACGCCTTCTGCAGAACGAAATCGAATCGTTTTCCAGGAGGAAACATTATGAAGCAAGGGATTGCATCGAAATTCGTCTCGTTCTCCGCGCTGAGCTTGTCACTCGTGGCCAGCTTTGCGGTGAACGCCCAACTCATCGAGGTCGAAACGCCTCCCGCCGACGGCGAAGAAGGCGCGAAGGTTGAATCCGCGTCTGCTCCGCAAGCGTCGGTGCCTGAGGCCCTGCTGGGGCAACAAGCCGCCCCTGCCGCGCCCGTTGCGAACACGCTCAGCGTGCCCGCTGGCCCCGCGCCGATCGCCGTAGCTCCGGTTGCCGTGTCGAACGCCATGGTGCCGCAGTCGGTACCGCAAGCCGTGCCGCAACAAGCTCCGGCGCAAGTCGCCCCGGTTGCCGCTCAACAAGATCAAACACAACAATTCGCGAACGCTTCGCAGTCGCAAAGCCAAACGGTGCAATCGGGAGCCAACAACCCGATGGCGCTTCCCTCCATGCCGGCTGCGGGCAACGCCAACTCGAACTCAGGTTCGGGACAACAGATCATCATCGTTCCGAGTCTGCAAAGCGCCCAGAACACGAACCAGGAATCGGCCCAAGCCATGGGCGATCCTCTGGGCGACATGCGGATGAACCGCGCGCGTCACGAAGGCTTCAACGACGGACTGCTTCTGCGCCGTCTCGAGGAAGGTCGTATCCAGGACGAACGTGAGCGCACCAAGTCCGTCGACGCCTTCACCGGCAGCGTGACGGGTCCGGCCGTGTCTGCCGGCGCTTCGGCTTCGGCGGACGCCTCGGTGCTCGAGACGATCCCCGTGACGAACGGCGAGCCTCAAGCCTCGGCTTCTGCGACCGCGACCGCCACGGTGTCGGGCGTCTCGGCTTACGGTCAACAGTCCTCGGGCGTTGAGTTCAAGATCACGCCTTTCGGCGGTTATCGTTGGTACGAGAACAACCGTGCTCAATACAAGGTGAACAACGATTTCGTGGCGGGCGTGCAGCTCGAAGGCGCGATCACCGACTACTTGGCCATCGAAGGCAGCTTCACTTATGGTCGCGATAGCTTTGCGCCGAACGCCTATGGTCAAGCCGGCTACGGAAACTACGGCTACAACGGTGGTTACGCTCAGCAAGGTCCCTACGCCTACAACAGCTATCAGACTTCGGGGTACAACAACGGACTCTTGCCCATGCCTAGCGCTCGCGACAGCTACGAAGTGTCGACCGGCGTCAAGGCCGGCACGAACCTCGGGAAAGTGCGCCCCTACGCCGCGGTCGGTATCGGTGGCCTCTTCCAGCGTTACCGCATCGATCAAGTTCAAGACATCGCATGGATGCAGCAAGTTGGCCTGCAACGCGCCTCCAACTACGTGCTGGGCAACTTCGGTGCCGGGCTGGATGTTCGCGTCGCCAAGAACTTCAGCATCGGTAGCCGCTTTGACTACCAGGCGCTGCTAAACGCCAAGCCCACGATCTACAATCAGATTTGGGGCGATGCCCTCAATCGCATGCGCCTCACCGGCAACATGTCCCTCGTTTTCTGATCTCGACCTGACCCGTCCGCAATCCCGGCTTCCGGCCGCCCTTCCCGTCAGGGAAGGGCGGCCTTGTCTTTTGGGACGTTCTGCTAAACTCACACTCCGGATGAGAGCGCTGTCTTTAAGTTCGACAGGACTCGGATTGCTCGTTTGGGGCGGAAGCCTTCGCGCCGAGCCGCCGTTCAGGTTCCCCGAAGAACGCCTCCATCCGAGTCTCTGGCGCCCGGGCTGCGCGGATTGGCTGGAGTCCGCTCCGCTCTATCGCCCCGCCATTCGCATCGAGAAAGACAAGGGGCAGTTTTTCGCGGCGGCCTCTTTTCGGGTGAACCCGGAACCCGGCGAAAGTGCCGACGAACTGTTGGCCTCGGTTGAGGCCGTGTTGTCCGAGGGTCGCGCATATCCCGATTGGATTTTGCCCGGCATCAACGAACGTCCCGAGGGAGGCGAGTACTTCGTCACCCTCCGCGGAATGAATATCCGAGAGCCGAGACCTCGAGTGCATTTCCTGCTCACGAGCCCGTATGCGTTTCAGGTGCTGTGGTTTCGACGTGAGGGCGTTTCCACTTTGGAAATGCGTCGCGAAACGACGCCCGAATGGCCCGATTGCCCGGGCTTCCGCGCGCGTCGCACGCTGGATCGACAGGCACTGAAGCTCAGTTACCGCATGACGCCTCGTCCGGAAATTTTGGAGGCCATGCTCGCGGAAATTCGAGTGGTGCCGCAGAATCCCGGCGTCGACGTTTACCTGCGACTCGCAGCTAAGCCTTCGCGCGTCGTGTACGAACTGATGTCGGAATCCCTCCTGCGCTCGCAGGTGGAATTGCGGGGGTTGGGAATTTTTTCGAACTTCGTCGATTATCGGCGGGCCCAAGCGCTCAAAGCACGCACGGCCCAAGAAGCGGCCAAGAAGGCGGCCCCGTCTAAAACGACGCGCGACGCTTCAGGGGTTCCCAAGGCTTTGGCCACTCCTTCGAGGCCGGGGGGCCGTCGAGAGAAGGCACCTTGAGATCGGCGAGCTGCGCGGGCAGGGACGCTCGCGGGTAGGTTTCCGTCCAGTAGCGGCGCAACTCGAAAAGTGCGCGCAGGTTATCGGGCGGAGTTTCGAACCAATCCCGGAAGGGGAGGTTCTTGACGGCTTCGACGTCCGGTCGCGGGCCGGCTTGGTCCACCGGACCGAAGTAAATGACTTCCAGGACTTTGACGGAGACCTCGGTTTGCTGAGGGCCGAGGCTGCGTGCGATCCATTGCGATTTCCATTCTCCCAAATGGCGACTGCGATCTCCGTAGTTGCGGTAGTAGTAGCGCAGGCTCAGGCCGCGGTTCCAGGTCTGGGTGAGGCGGAGCTTGGCTTCGGCCACGTGACCGCTCTTGGATTCCAAACGGCCGTGCGAATGAAGGTAGTTCTCCAAGGACTGCGAAACGCTGTACAGGTCGCCCGGCACCACGATCCGAGGCTCGCGGGGGGAAGGATCAGAACCCCGCAGTTCGAGTCCATACTGGGCACATCCGCTCAGCAAGCACCAGGCGAGGGTCCAAAACGGGAGCCGGTTCATAGTCGTATGTTATACTCCACCTCCGTGGATTGGGAACTTTCGGTCGTGATCCTTTGTTTGGGACTCAGCTTTCTTTTCTCCGCCTCCGAGACGGCGATTACGAGTCTCGGGCGTCTCGAAATTCAGACATTGACCGCTCGCGGCGGAACCACCGCTCGTCTCATCCAACGCTGGGCGCGGAATCCGGGTCCTTTCTTGACCACCGTGCTCGTGGGCAACAACGTGTCGAACACGGCGGCGTCCTCCTTGCTCACGATTTGGCTCCAGGAGCATCACCCGCTGAACTTGTCGGCGGCTCTGGTCACGTTCACGATTTTCTTCATCGTGTTTTCGGAAATCGTGCCGAAGTTGCTCGCACGTCGCTTTACCATCGAGTTTGCGACGCCCTCGCTGCTGTTCTTGCGCGCGGTTTCCTATCTCGTCGCGCCGGTGAACCTGCTGATGGGAGGCCTTTCGAGGCTCGTGTCGCTTGTGACGGGTCGTCCTGGGGGCGATTTGCACAAGCCATTCACCGAGGAAGAACTTGAGCAGACCATCGAGATGGCCACCAAAGAAGGGGGCATCGATCGCGCGACGGGCGAAGTTCTCTCCAATCTGATGGATTTTCAGGATCAGATCGCGCGGGACATCATGGTGCCACGCACCAAGATCCAAGCGATTCCGGTGCATTGGAGCCAGGAGCAGGTGCTTCGTTTTATCGCCACCGACGGCCACTCCCGCTACCCGGTGGTGCGCAACAGTCTCGACGAGATCGTGGGCATGGTGCTGGTCAAAGATCTCCTGGCGCACATCCAGCGCGCAAGCCCCGGCTCGTGGACTCGCGTGATCCGCAAGCCCTATTGGATTTCCGAGGTCACCCCTCTCGGGCTCGTCCTGAAGGACATGAAGCGGGTCGGGTCGCACCTCGCCCTCGTTCGCAATGAGACCGGAGTGCTTACCGGGCTCGTGACGCTCGAGGATTTGCTGGAAGAGATTGTCGGAGCCATCCGAGACGAACACGACGACCCTTCGGAGGCGGGACTCGAGGGCGCCATCGGCGGCCCCACTCTCGTTACCGGCGAAATGCCTATCGTGGACTTCAACGACGGTTACGGCATGTCGCTTCCGGTGGATGGGGCTTACGGCACCCTCAACGGATACTTGCTGCAGCGGACGGGTGGGCAGATTCCGCCCATCGGTACGTTGGTTTTTGCGGACGACGTTACCTTTCGCATCCACGCCGTCAGCGATGCCGGAGTGGCGACGCTCGAGATTCTCGAGCAGCCTCGGGACTCGGATGTCAGCTGAGCGCTTCGCGCCACTGACGGCGCAGGTCTCCGCACAGCGCTAGCCAGACCGTGACGAGGACCCCGTTGCGAGCCGCTACGATGTAGATCGCGAGCGGACGCTGATTGACCAAGTCTCCGTAATGCAAGTCGAAGCCGATCCACGTGAGCCCATAAAGCAAGACCACGCCCAGAGCCCACCGCCATGAGCGACGGTGGGCCACAATCAGCGCGAGGGGTGCCATCACCCAAATAAAATACTGAGGCGAAAGCACGCGCTGCGTGGCCATGAAGCCCACGACAGCCGTGGTTAGCAAGTAGAAGTGAAAAACGCCCAGTCGTTCCGTGGAAAAATCGCGAAGCCGACGAAGGCCACGGAACGCGATCCACGCGAGGCCGCCAAGCCATAACATCCAGCCAAAATACCGAGAAAGAAAGTCGATGACCGGGGGAATCGACTCAGGCGCGATGTGTTGTGCGCCCCATTTGGTGATGAGAAAGAGTGAAAAGGAAGGGAAAACTTCCCGGACCAGGAACAGCAAGGATGCCCAAGTGGACTCGATCTGAATCGTGCGCTCCCCGTGGTCTCCCAGCGAATGCCAAAGCGCACCTTGCGACCACCCTCCGTAGATCAGCAACACGGCGAGCGACGGCAAGAATACGATCGCCGTCCGTAAGGCCGCGCGCAGGGTGTGGCGCAGAGCCGGCGCGGATTCTTGCTGCGCTTCCCGAAGTAGCGAGGTGAAGGGCGCCCAGAGGATGGGCATGATCTTCACCAGGAAGCCGCCGTTCCAGGCGAGCCAAGTTTTGAGGCGCGCATAGGGGGGAAACGCCGCAGCTGAGACAAGAAGCGAGAGCGTAATTGCTAGATCGAGACGATCGTAGAGGAGGTGTCCCTGTAGGAAGCCGAGGCCCGCGTAGATCAGCAAAAATCCGAACAAGTACCGAGGCGTGAGCCCCAGCGTTGTGCGCCCCACGCGAAGAGCCACCACAACCAGAAAAATCTCCAGAACGAAGAACGAAAGGTGAAAGAGTCCCCGATAAGCGGTGAAGTCCGTGCTCAGGTGAATGGGCCAGGTGGTGAGAGCCAACGCGAGCGGAGGGTAGGGGAAAAAGTAGTTTAGGTAAGCGCGCGTGCCCTCCACGAGGCTTTGGCTCGCGGAGTAGTGGAAGACGATAAGGTCCGAAATGTAGACGCCATAGCCCATGGATATGATGAGTCGGCTGAGCACGAAAATGGCTAAGCCCGCGGCCACCCAATAGGATTTCTGAGACGCCCCGCGCGGGGCCGTACGCCGGCGTTTCACCCGGTCTTGTTTTTGAGGTAAGCGCAACGACCTTCGATAAGGTGTCGGTGGCCTTCCACCCGGAAGCCGAGCCCCTTGGCGATTTTCAGTTGAAGGTTTTCGATCCCTTCGTCGTGGAACTCGAAGATCTCGTTGCAGTCTTTGCAGACGATATGATCGTGGTGGTGTTCGTCCGGCAGCTCGTAAAGCGTGCGGCCGTCCTGCGAGCGGTGCGAGTCTTCCAGGAGGCCAGCCTCACAGAGCACCTTAATATTTCGGTATACGGTAGCGGCCCCGATGCCCGGCTCGATCGCCTTGACTCGTTCCACGATGTCCTGCGAGTCCAGGTGTCCGCCCGAGGTCAAAATCAGGCGAGCGATCGTCCAGCGTTGGTCGGTCCATTTCAGGTGCTGGGCGCTCAGGTAATCGCGGAGGCGTTTTTGCCAAAGCTCCACGACTTCCTCGCTCGGCGGGGGCGGGGTTGCCGGGAGCGGCCGACCGCAGGGCAAGATGCGGGTCTTCGCGGTCGAGCGTGCCATGAAGGAAAGAGTTCCATGGAAGACCGCAGCAAGCAATACCTTAGAGGCTGCGAATCAGCAGGGCTAGACGCTCAGCCGCGCCCTTCTGATTCCAAAGACGCGCAGCCGTCTCTGCCGAAGCTCGTTGCCAAAGCTCTCGGTTGGACGCTGTCTCGGGCGTGCCGCCAAGGATGAGGTCGAGTTGGGCGGCGAGTTCCTCGGGACGATGGATCGTTCTGAGAAGGCCGCCGTCACGGAGGCTGGAGGCCTGGGGCTGCTTTCGCAAATCGGGGCCGCAAAGAGTGGGGCGTTCCCAAAGAGCCGGTTCCAGCACGCTGTGCAGGCCCGTGCGGAAACCGCCACCGATGAAGGCTGCCGTGAAGTCGCGGAAGGACTCGAGCAAGATTCCTTCCAGTGGCAGGACTCTCGCTTCCGGCAAGATCCGCTGCAATCCACCCACGACCGGCGAGTTGCGCACTTCGTGAGGGAAGACGACTAACTGCAGGGCGCGCCGCTTTTCGGCTCCGAGAATATCGAGGGCCTGGGCCAGCATCTCAGCGTCTTCGGTCCAGGCAGAGCCGAGAATCAGCGAGACACGCCCGCGCTGGGGAGCGGCCCCGTGTTTTTCAAGCACGTGCTCGGGGCGGCGACGAGCGGCCTCGATGCGGCGAACGATGCGGTCGATGCGAGGATTGCCCACGAAGTCCGCGGGAACCTCCAGCACGTCGCGGGCCGCGGCGGACGGCTCGCGCAGGCCGACACGACGAACGAGACCGCCGAGACAGGCCCGCTGCAAGGCCGTCGGTTCCGGGGTGCGTTGAGGAAGCCAAAGGGCTCCGCGCGGGAGCGCGGTCCGGGCTTCCTCCAACGCGCGGGGCCAAATATCCGAGTGGCTGAGAACAAGCAGGTCGGGTCGCAAACGGTGGAAGAAGTCCTCGAGTTCCGGCGATGATTCCGGCGGCAACGGCCCCGCGTAGCGCAGTCCGAGTTCCTGCCCCCAGGACTGAAGCTTGGAAGCGGACGAGATCGAGCTGGCCGTGAGTACCAGGCGCTCCGGAGAATACCCGGCCTGAGCCAGCAGCTCGGCATCGGAGAAGAACGCTGCCAAGTCTTCGAGCTCGCCTACGGAGGCACCGTGAATCCACAGAGCGGTCGCGTCTGAAACTCGGACGGGCAGGGATCGACGCCAGCCGAGGCGGAAATGCAGGCTTTCCTCGGCCTTTAGGGGAAGGCCAATCCACGAGTCCACCACGCGCAGACCGCGGAACAGGGCCTCGGAAATCTTGCCGAGGCCTCTCACGAGTCGACTCCGAGCCTGAGCATGTCGCGCAAGGACACGAGCGCGGAGTCGGGTTCCACCCGGCGCATGCACGCGTGGAAATCGTCGCCGCTGCGGTAACAGATGCCGGATCCGTGCTTGGAGCAGGGACGGCAGGAGAGCTCGACCGAGAGCTCGCGGCTAGTCGGTCGCCAAGGCGAAAACCCGAAACCCGCGACGATGGGTCCGGCGAGCGTGAGAGCCGGGGTGCCCACGGCCTCGGCGATATGGAGCCACGCCGAGTTGCTGCAAATCACGACGGCATGGCAAGCCGCGATCGTGGGCAGATCGCCCACGGCGGTGCGACCCAGGAGATTGTGAAAGCGCGTGCCGCCGATGGACTCTAAGTCGTCGACGACGTCTTGAGGAAGCGCTCGCGGACCGCCCACCAGACTTACCGAGTAGCCTGCGGGATCGCGCAACAGTTTCTCGAGTAGGCGGCGCCAGTGATCGGCGGGCCAGCGTTTTTTCCAGTAACTCGCATCCGGCGCGGCCAACACGTGCTTGGATTCGCGTCGAGGCGCGCGATGCTTCAGACTCGGCACCCCGACGCCCCGGGAGGGACCGGGCAAAGCCCGATCTGCCAGCGCAAGGTGCTCTTTAAACACGTGGCGGGGGCCGAGGAGATCGCGGCGGAAGAAAACGGAAAGTGCCCGCAGCCAGGTGTGCTTGGGCGACACCAGGACTTGCCAACTTCGCTTTACGCCGAGAAGCCCCCAGCGAAGGCCTAGTCGGAGCGCGAAGCTTTTCCCCACGCCGTGCAAATCAAACACTGTTCGGAGATCGGTTGAGCCCTCCGGACCGCGGAGGCGGCGCCCCAGTCGGTAGCCTTCCCGGATCCAACCCAACAATCCGCCGGTCGGACGCGCCAACGCGAGGGCCTCCACGGATACCGGATAGGCGGCAAGGAGAGGCGCGAAGGACGCGTCGGTAACAAAGATCAGGCGGGCACCCGGGTCGCGTGCGGCGACCTCTTCAACAAGCGCCGAGCAAAGCACCAAATCTCCCAAGGCCGAGAGTCTGAGGAACAGGTGAGTGCTCATGCCGGGGACACGCGCGGGGCCTACATTTCCTTCGGTGCCGGAATACCCAGCAAACCTAAACCATGTTTGAGCACGTCGCGCGTGAAGGACGTCAGATCCAAGAGGGCGCGCAAACGCGGCGCCGAGCTTTCGTCGAGGAAGCGTACCTTGTGGTAAAAATGGTTCATCCCTTTGGCGATGTTCAGGCACGTGGTGGCGATCTGCGAAGGATCGCGATCGGCGAGGGCGCGTTCTGCCGAAGTGTAGAACGAGAAAATCTCGCTCAAGAGCATGCGCACAGGCAACTCCTGCATCAGCGCACTCACACCGGCGGGGTCCTCCGACGGGGGCAGGGTGCGAAGGTGTTCCTCTCCCTTCCGTATCAGGGAGCCGCAGCGGGCGTGCGCGTACTGAACGAAGGGAGAGGTGTCGCCTTCAAAGGAAAGCGCCTTCTCCCAGTCGAACTTGACGTCGTGCGTGCGGTGTTGCGAGAGATCCGCGAACATCACGGCGCCTTTGCCCACCATCTCGGCGACTTCGTCGGCGTTTGCGAGAGCGGGATTTTTCTCGCGGATGATTTCGGCCGCGCGCCGCTTGGCTTCGTCGAGAACGTCGGTCAGGAAGAGGATGTTGCCGTCGCGCGTTTTCATCACTTTGGTGCCGAAGAGCAGCATTCCGAACGGAACGTGTTCGGCGCGGCCGGCATAGGGTTTCTCTAACGCCTTTACGGTGTCGGTGAGCTGTTTGAAGTGCAACGCCTGACGCACGTCCACGACGTACCAGGTTTGCTCGAACGCGTAGCGATTCCATCGGTCCTGGATGGCCGCAAGATCGCGCGAGATATAGAGGCTGGCCCCGTCGTCCTTGCGAAGCAACACGGGAACGGAATGCCCGGGCAAGTCGTATACGAGCGCACCGTCGGAGACGCGCGTGCCAATTTTTTCGTTGATCTCTTTTTCCACGGGGTCGAGCTTGTCAAAGTACATGCTCTCGCCGTCGAAGACGTCGAAGTGCACGCCGAGTCGGTGGTAGAGTTTTTTGTACTCGCGAATCGAAATATCACGGAAGAGTTTCCACACGCGAAGCGATTCGGGATCGCCTTCTTCGAGCTTGGCAAAGGCGGCCTTGGCTTGGTCCGAGAGAGAGGGGTCTTCTTTCTCGGCACGGTTGAAGCGTACGTAAATATCCAGCAAATACGGCAAGCCCTTTTCGACGAGTTCGGCCTCGTTGCCGTAGAGTTTGAGGCCGAGGATGTTCTTGCCGTGCGAAGTTCCCCAGTCGCCGAGGTAGTTGATGCGTACGGTGCTGAATCCGTGCAGTGCGGAAATGTTCGAAAGAGCGTGGCCGATCCCCGTGGAGCGCAGGTGATGCAGCGCCATTTCCTTTGCGATGTTGGGCGAGGAAAACTCCACGATCAACGTTTTGCCCGTGCCCAGATCCGAGCCGCCAAAACGAGTCGGGTCTTTTTGCCACATCGTCCGCAGCCAGGCGAAGACGGCCTCGGGATCTGCGAAGACGTTCAGATAGGGACCGGTTGCCACGACGCGCGCGATGAGCGAGTGGGGCCCGCTCGTGGGCCAGGATTTAGCGAGTTCCTGGGCGATGACCGGCGGCGCTTTCCCCAGGGCCTTCGACAGTTTGAAGCACGGCACGGCCACGTCGCCCAGTTCCTTGTTGGGAGTGGGGGCCCAGTCTTGGGCGCTGAGTTCGATTCCCGTCAGGATTTTGATTTGGGCGTGGATTTCTTGGATGAGGGCTCTCATGACAACACGACTTTAGCAGCGACGCCGCGCGCCGACCACCGGTGCGCCGCAGGAAAACCGGAGCATAAAAAACAGCTTCGTGACGGACCGGTCCTTGCGCGGACCGAGGTGCGAGTTATTCTCGAATCCCCATGGCCTTAGCCGACAAAACTCTCTTGCTGGTTTGCGATGACGAAAAGATCTCTGCGGCCACCGTCGAAGCCATTCGGCCTTTGGTTCGAAATCTGGTGGTGGCCTCCAAGACTACGGACGCTCTGAACCGAGCGCAGCGGCAGGTTTTCGACGGCGTTTTGCACCGAACCAAGGTTCCGTCTCTGGCCGATCCCAAAGGGTTTTTCCAGTGGACCCGGGCGCAAAAGGGCCATCAGGACACCCCTTGGGTGGTGCTGGGCAAGGACGTGGAATCCCAGGCGGTGCTGCCGCCCTCGGCGAACGTTAAGTTCCTAGAGAAGCCCTCGGATGGCGCAGGCTTGATTCGCATTCTTGAAGACATGTTTTTCACGCCTCCTAAGGAAAAAGACGACCCACCGGCGCTGGACGTGAACTTTATCAACCCACTCATGGGGGCCGTGGTGGAAGTGGTTAAGTCCATGGCGCGTATCGAACTCCAGCGAGGTCGTCCTTTCGCCAAGGGCAAGCCCCACGTGCCGGCCCTGAAGGCCGACGTCTCCGGGCTGATCGAGATGAATTCAGACCGATTCTTGGGCTCGGTCGCGATCTGCTTTACCGAGCCACTCATGCTGCGCGTCTGCGAAAATATGCTCGGCGCCAAGTCGAAGACGGGCGACAAGGCCGTGCGCGACGCGGTGACCCAACTTACCCAGGGCATTTTTGGACATGCCCAGCGCGACCTAAATGCCGCCGGCCATACCCTCGCACCGGCGGTTCCCAACGTGGTGTCGGGCCGTGGCCACGCGATTCCTCATTCCGTAGAAGGACTCGGCATTTGCGTGCCTTTTGAATCCTCGGCGGGGACTCTGTTCGTCGAGTGCGTCATGAGTCCCCGCTCCGCGCGCCGCGCGTCGTGAGCCAAAAAGGGCAAGGGCATCCTTGCGCTTCCTCGCCCCATTGTTATTCTTACGTCAATGTTTCCTTCTACAACCAAAGTACTTGTCGTTGATGACTTCAAAACCATGCGCAAGCTCGTGATTGGCGCGCTCGCCGCCTTGGGGCTACTGAAAGTGAGCGAGGCCGAGGACGGCGCAGTGGCGTGGCCTTTGATTGAGCAGGCCGCCGCCGAGGGCGATCCTTTCCAGCTCATTGTTTCGGATTGGAACATGCCGCAGATGCAGGGCATCGAGCTCCTCAAGAAAGTGCGCGGCTCCGAGAATGCGGCGGTCAAGAAGACCCCGTTCATCTTGGTCACGGCCGAAGCCGAACAGAAGAACATCGTCGAGGCCGTGCAGGCCGGCGTGAGCAACTACATCGTCAAGCCTTTCTCGCCGGCGGCGTTTGGCGAGAAGGTCGCCGCCGTTTTTAAGAAACACAATAGCTAATCGACATGTCGCTTGCGGATAAAGCGCTGCTGCTCCTTTGCGAAGACGACAAGATCGCCGCGCATATTCTTGGCGCCGTGAAGCCCTTGGTGAAGTCGGTGGTCGTGGTGAGCAAGAAAGTCGATGCTCTCGTGAAACTCGATTTCCAGGTATTCGACGCCATCCTTTATCGAACCAAGGTGGCCACGATCGCGGAGCCCGGCGAGTTGTTTCAATGGACGCAAGGGCAGAAGAAGCACAAGGCAACGCCCTGGGTGATCCTGGGGCAAGACATCGAATCCCAGTCGGTTCTTGTGGGGCATTCTCGCGTCAAGTTCCTCGAGAAGGCCGACGATGGGGCCGGCCTCATCCGTATCTTGGAGGGGCTGTTCTTCACCCCCACCAAGGAAACTGCTTCGGTCGACGTGAACCTGATCAATCCGCTCATGGCCGCCGTGGTTTCGGTGCTAAAGACCATGGCCCAGCTGGATCTCGTGCGTGGCACGCCCTTCGTCAAGAAGGACTCCAATACGCCCCCTACGACCGGCGATGTCACAGGTTTGATTGCCATGAACTCGGATCGTTTTTTGGGCTCGCTCGCTCTCTGTTTTTCCGAGTCGCTGGTTTTTCAGATCCATCAGAACATGCTCGGCACCCGCCCGACGACTCTCGACGAAGACGTGCGCGACGCGGTCTCGGAGCTCACGAACATCATCTTTGGTCACGCCAAGCGCGACCTGAATGCCGCGGGCCACACCATCGCCATGGCCTTGCCGAGCGTCGTGACGGGCAAAGGACACACGATCTCCCACGGCATCGAAGGCAAGTGCATCTGCGTGCCTTTCACGTCCTCGGCGGGAAATCTCCTTGTGGAGTGCGTGATCAATCCACGTAAGTGAGTGGAGCTGTGTGGGGAGCGGAGCCGCGGGCCGGAGGGCACGGGCTGCCATTGAGTGCCCTCCGGCCCGCGGCTCCGCTCCCCACACAACTCCACGCAGGCGTGGCTTCTTAGGGGCGGGCTAGAAGGATCGCGTTAGGCGACTTTTTTGGGCGGCGTCACGTCGCGTGCTGACAGCGGGGCTGTCTGTTCGCGGATGAAGTCGAGGAAGCTCGTGATGCGCGCGCCGTCGAGGAGTGATACGGGGCCTTCGTCGTCCCACAGGATCGAACCCACAAGGGCGAAGACTTGTCCGTTGCGTTCCCGCTTGAGAATACCGTTGGAGCGATCCATCGACTTCAGGCGACGCACGTTGAGCACGTGATCCACCCAAAGGGCGCAGAACTGATCGCCAAAGCGAGCCACGATCTGCTCGGCGCCCTGGGCGCCTTCGTCGGATTTCCGGGACAGCATGCGCAGATCCAGCACGGGAATCGGGTGTCCGCGGAAACCCACCATCCGAGCCACGCAGTTGTGCATTCCGGGAACCACGGTAGGCACTGCGGCGGTGGAGATCTCCTTGAGGTGACCGATCTCGATGCCGTAGATGTGGTCGCCCACGTGGAAGGTGAGGACGCGTTTCTGTCCTTCGAGCGTGTCGTCGCCGGCGTGGGTGCCGATGCCGACCATTTCGGCCGAGACGCCGATGGACTCGCCTTTGCGACGGCGGATGAGGTGGGGAAGGACGCCGCTATTCTAGCGAGTCTCGCTCGGTTCGGAGTTTGGTGATCTCTTCGCGGGCTTCGTCTTGTTGGCGGCGGACTTTTTGGATCTCGGATTCGGTGCGGCGCAGCTCCCGGCCGATACTCTGCCGTTCCTGGTCGGCGTTCTGCTTGGCGCTCTGAAATTGTGCGTCGTTCGCGAACTGGGAGCGCACGACTCGGTTGGCCCGCAACTCGGCTGCGCGCTCGCGGTGACCGAGCTGCTGCGTTTTGCGGCGCAGGTCGGCCACTTTACCCTCGTCGGCGGTGATTTTTTGTTCCGCACCGGCGATTCGGTTGCTCAGGTACACCTTGCGTCCGCGGCGATATTCTTTCAGGAAGGCAGGCTCCAGCGCGCTTGGGCAGACTTGCTTGTAGACGGCACCGCTCGCGCCGGCACTATAGCCCGAAAGCGTGCAGTAGCTCTCGATGCCTTCCTGGTGTTTCTTCGTGAGCACGGTGGCGAGTTGGCCGTCGCAGAGTTCCAGGCTGAGGACTTCGCCCTTTTTGCCGTGGGCGAGGGCGGATTCGGGTTTGCAGTAGTTGGCCATGCCCGCCTTGAAGCCGCGATCGAGCTCGGCCTCGTTGACGTTAACGTCTTCCTTGTAGCACTGATCCTTGAACGAATCGGCATTGAGGCGTTGTCCTGTCATCGCAAAGTCAAAACCGTGCTGGAACCAGTTGGTCTCTCGGCACTTCTTCTTGAGTGCCGAGGTGCAGGCGGCGAACGAAACGAGAACAGCCGAGGCCACGAATAGGCGAGTCTTCATGGCCTCTTAAGATAGCATCAGTTCCAGCCGAGCGCTTCGGCTTGCAGCGCACGCCGCACGGCCGGACGCTGTGCGACACGCGCCACGTAGGCCTTGAGTTGCGGCCACGCCGCGAGATCGACGCCCACCATGCGGCTCCACTGGAGTACCGTGCACGCGTACGCATCCACGAGCGAGTAGTCGGCACCCAGGAAGTACTTCTCTCCCACCTTGTCGGCGACGAAACGCATTTTCTCGGCCAGGGCTTCTTTAGCCGAAGCCTTGAGCTGCTCGCGACCCTCGGGAGAGCTGACCATGCGATCGGCGCGGAAGAGCGGGCCGAAACCCTTGTGCAGTTCGGTGGCCACGTAGTTCAGCGCTTCGATCGCGCGGTAGCGCTCCCACGTGCCGTTGGGTGGAAGGAGGTTTTTCGTGGGCGCTTGGTCGGCGAGATACTGCAGCAGTGCTGCGGTTTCGGTGAGCACCTGGCCGTTGTCCAGCACCAGGGTGGGCACGGCGCCTTTCGGGTTCGCTTTCAGGAGCGCTTCGCGGCCTCCGGCCTCCTTGCTGACTCGCGAAACTTCATAAGGCGAACCGACTTCTTCGAGGGCGATGTGGATGGCCAGGGAACAGGCACCGGGCGAGTAGAAAAGTTTCATGGGACCTCCGCTCCTCCGGAGACTATGCTCGGAGTGGGAAGCTCGCAATGCGAGGCTTGAGGGATTCGGCGGCCAGTTTTTTTTGCCGCTCCGACTGTTCAAGTCCCGGGCCTGCGTCCTAGAGTGAGCCCATGATTAGCGAAGGGAAAATCGTCACGCTCGCCTATACCCTGAAATCTTCGAAAGGCGAGCTCCTCGATCAGTCGGACCCCCAGGCGCCCTTCCTTTACCTTCAGGGAGCGGGCCAGATCGTGCCCGGGCTCGAGAACGCGCTGGAAGGCAAGTCCATCGGCTACAAGGGTCAGGTCGTGGTTTCGCCCGAGGACGGCTACGGGCCCGAGATCCCGGAGCTGAAGGTCAAAGTGGAACGCAGCGCCTTCCCGGCGGATTTCGATCTCCAACCGGGCTTGCAAGTGAGCGCGCAAGGCGGCCCGCAACCCATCGTCTTTACCATCGAGAAGGTGGAAGGCGCGTCGGTCTATTTGAACGGCAACCATCCGCTCGCCGGCCAAACGCTGAACTTCGAGGTGGAAGTCCTGGGCGCTCGCGAAGCCACCCCGGAAGAAATCGAGCATGGTCACGCGCACGGCGAGGGCAGTGGCCACGATCACTAGTTCCGGGCAGTCCGTTACGAAAGAATTCCGGTTTCGACGAATCGCAGAAAACGTCTATACTCGCTCACAATGGCGAACATAAAATTCAAAGGCAACGCTGCTCAGACCTCCGGGGAACTTCCCAAAGTGAGATCCCAAGCTCCGGACTTCCGACTCGTGAGGAACGACCTCTCGGAGGTCACGCTCGCGAGTTACCTGGCCAAGAGTAAGGTGCTCAACATCTTCCCGAGCGTGGACACGGGCGTTTGTGCCGCCTCGGTCCGCAAGTTCAACTCCGAAGCCGGTCGTTTGGCCGATGCGGTCGTGCTGAACATCTCGCTCGATCTTCCCTTTGCTCAGAAGCGCTTCTGCGGCGCCGAGGGCATCGCGAACGTCGAAACGCTCTCGGGCTTCCGCTCGAAGTTCGGTCAAGACTACGGCCTCTTGCTGACGGATACGCCGCTGGCCGGCCTCTATTCCCGCGCGGTGGTGGTGCTCTCTCCCGACAACAAAGTGCTCTACGTAGAACAAGTCGCCGACATCACGAGCGAGCCCAACTACGACGCAGCCCTCAAGGCCTTGCGATGAATCGTTGAAGGAATCTTCCTCTCGATTCCACGTTAAAGACCGTCCCTAAGTATCTGCATGTGTTAATAAAAGTAGGGACACGATGGCTCAAGAACACGGGACGTATGCTGACTTTCTCAGAATCCTCGGACGGTCGACGGATCTCCTGAACGACGACCCCATCCGGGAAGAGATCTTCAGCGTCGAGCGTTTGGAGCAGTACGCCGCCTACTTGGCTGGCCAGCTTCGGGTTTCGCCAGTGGCTCGTCGTGGACGCTCCCTTTTGTCGGATCTCAAGCGTAGCACCGGGGAGCTCATCGCGGCTTACGGCGCGCTCACGGAGGACATCCGCGAAAAACGTTCCGTGACCCCAGCCGCAGAGTGGTTCGTGGACAACTTCCACATCGTCGAAGACCAGCTCCGGGAGATCAAGGAGGACTTGCCCGAGAACTACTATCACGAGCTTCCCAAGATCGCCGAGGGTGAGCTGTGCGACTTTCCCCGGGTCTACGCCATCGCCTTGGCCATTCTTGCCCACACGGACAGTCGCTTGGACGAGGAGTCCCTTCGGCGTTTCATCGTAGCCTTTCAGGGTGAGGCCCCTCTTTCGATCGGAGAACTTTGGGCGATTCCGATCACCCTGCGAATCGCGTTGGTCCAGCACCTGAAGCATATGGCTCAACGGATTGTCACCGCCCGTCAGAAGCGGACCGCGGGCGACCTCATGGCAGACGAGTTGCTGTCCTTGGCTGCCCTGCCCGAAACGGAGCCCCGGCACCTCGTGGAAGCTCTCGCCAGGGCCCTCGACCGCCCCGAGAACTTCGACCGTGCCTACATCGTTCAGCTTACGCAACGTTTGCGAGATCAGGATCCGGATGTGTGGCCAGCCTTTGACTGGCTGGAGAAGCAGCTCCTGGCCCGGGGTACCAACACACAAAAAGTTGTGGAGCTCGATCATTTCCGTCAGGCCGCGGCTCAGGTCACCGTGGGCAACATTATTTCCAGTATGCGTCTCCTGTCGGCCCTCAATTGGCGCGACTTTTTCGAAGACGTGAGCCTGTTGGAGCCTCTGTTGAGCCAGGATCCTACGGAGACCTACGCGGACATGGACTTCGGCACTCGCGACGCCTATCGGCACGCGATCGAACGCATCTCCAAGCGCAGCCCGCTGGGCGAGCTCGAGGTGGCCCGACAGGCCGTCGAGATCGCACGCGCCGAGCACCGGCGGAATCCTGCCGATCTGCGCCGAGCACATGTCGGCTACTACCTCATTGACCAGGGGATCGTGGAACTGGAGCGTGCTTGTCGGCATCGTCCGGGATTTCGGCAGAGAACTCTTCGCTTCCTGCTGCGCCATCCGACCCCGGCTTACTTGCTGGCGTTAAGTGTTCTCACGTTGCTTTTCCTAGCGCCGCCCCTGGCGATTCTTGCGCACGCGGGTTGGGGGGGCGCGGTCCTGGCGTTTTTCGGCGTCCTTGCGATTTTTCCGGCGAGCGAGTTCGCGCTCACACTCATCAATCACTATGTGCCGTTTTTCGTGCCTCCCAAAGTCCTGCCGAAAATGGACCTCACGCAGGGCGTGCCCACCGCGGCTCGTACGATGGTGGTGATCCCCACGCTGTTGACCAGTCTCGGCGGAGTTCGCGAGCTGTTGGAAACTTTGGAAGTCCATTTTCTGGCGAACCAAGATCCGGCCATCTCTTTTGCGATTCTGGGAGACTTCGCCGATGCCGAAACCGAGCATCGCCCCGAGGACGGTGCGCTGCTCGCGCTGGCGCTCAAGGGCATCGAGCGACTCAACAAACGATATGGCGGTTTCGGCGGGGAAACCTTTCATCTCTTTCATCGCGCTCGCCTGCACAATCCGGCCGAGGGCCAATGGATCGGTTGGGAGCGCAAGCGCGGAAAGTTGCAAGAGTTTAACCGACTCTTGCGGGGAGCTCAGGACACCAGCTACGTCGTGGCCACTGCTTCCCAAGAGTTGCTGGCCAGGATCCGCTATGTGATCACGCTCGATTCGGACACTCAGCTTCCCCGCGACTCGGCCCGGCGTCTCATCGGCACCATTCTCCATCCCCTCAATCAGCCCGTGATCGATCCGAATCAGCGGCGCGTGACGAGGGGATACGGAATTCTCCAGCCGCGAGTGAGCGTATCGCTCGTGAGCGCCGCTCAGACTCGTTTTGCCCGCGTTTTCTCGGGTAACATCGGCCTGGATCCTTACACTACCGCCGTCTCTGATGTGTATCAGGACTTTTTCGCCGAAGGCAGTTTCACCGGCAAGGGCCTTTACGTGGTGGATGCGTTCGAAGCCGCGCTCCGCGACCGAGTGCCCGACAACTCCCTTCTCAGTCATGATCTGTTTGAAGGGAATTACGCTCGATCGGCGCTGGTGACGGATATCGAATTGATCGACGACTATCCGCCCAACTATGAGGTCTTCTCCAAGCGCCAGCATCGCTGGACCCGAGGCGATTGGCAGATCGCTCGGTGGCTTTTGCCGTGGGTGCCGAACCACGCGGGTCGATGGGTGCGCAACGATCTTCCCTTGATCGCCCGCTGGAAGATTTTTGATAACTTGCGACGCACTCTAGTGCCCGTCGCGATCTTGGCGTGGCTTCTACTGGCTTGGACCCTGCTTCCCGGATCTTCCCTCAGGTGGACCGGATTCATCCTCCTCATGCTCGTTTTTCCTATCTATGCGCCGGTCACTAAGAGCATGTGGTTCCTGCGTTGGCGCGGTCCCTGGTCTAACCACCTGCGCGAGATCTGGGCCGGGACTCGGATGAAGATTTGGCAGAGTCTTTTGACGATCTGCTTCTTGCCTCGCGAGGCTTTCAATCAACTGGATGCCATCACGCGTTCTCTTTATCGCCAGTTGGTTTCTCGCAAGAAGATGCTGGAGTGGACCACCTTCGCCGCCGCTCAGAGCAGTTCGAGGCTGGCCAACAACGGCTCCCCGTTGGCTTGGATCCGGAGCCCGGGGCCGCTGGTGTCGGTCTTGGCGCTGGGCGCTCTCGTTGCGTGGCGTCCTTCGGCCCTCCCGTCGGCGATTCCTTTCTTGCTCCTTTGGTCCAGCACTCCGTTCCTGACTCGTTGGTTACGTGGCGGAGGCGACACCGGCGAGCGTGGCTTGACCGACGCCGAGGTGCTCGCTTTCCGTGGCTATGCGCGCCGGACCTGGCATTTCTTCGAGATCTTCGCCAACGAAGGAGAGCATTGGCTCGCGCCCGACAACTATCAAGAAGATCCGACGCCGGTCGTGGCCCATCGGACTTCTCCCACGAATATCGGTTTGCACCTGCTGGCTTTGGTGTCCGCTTACGACTTCGGCTATCTGGGTTTGACCGAGCTCATCGAGAAGTTGGAGCGCGTGTTCGAAACGCTCGTCAAGATGGAGCGCCTGCGCGGGCACTTTTTCAACTGGTACGACACCACGACTTTGGCGCCGCTCAGGCCGAGGTACATTTCTACGGTGGACAGCGGCAACTTGGCCGCTCATTTATTGGCCCTCAAACAGGCCTGCGGAGAGTTGGGTCGTCGCCCGATTGTTCACGCCCGGATGATCGATGGGCTTGCGGATACCCTCGGTCTGATGGATCAAGAGATGATCGATCTTGAGGGGCGGCGCAGTGGCTTGGACAGCGGGGCGCTACGGGAGGTTCGGCAGTCCATCGCGCGTTCCCAGGCTCTTGTGAGCCAGGCCCAGTACTCAAGGGTTTCGGAGTGGAACAGCTGCTTGACGGTGCTTTCGGTTCCTCTTCTGGAGATCGAGGACATGCTCGAGGCCCTGGCGGTCGAGGGCCATCGTTCGCAAGTCGAGCAGGCGCAAGTTCTCGCGAAGGCGGCATCTCGGCAAGTGCACGAGTTCGCGCGTGATTTGCGCACGCTGACTCCGTGGCCCTCCCTGGGAGAAACGCATCCACTCAGTGAGGACTGGAGTCGCCTCCAGGCGCGTATCCCGACTCTTACCGAGATCGCCTCGATTCCCGCTTCCGAGCAGGGCTCAGAGGCCGCGTTGGATTTGCTTGCTCGACGCAAGGCCCTCATGGATCGCTGCGACGAGTTCGTTTTCGAGATGAACTTCCGTTTCCTCTTCGATGAGAAGCGGAAAATCTTCGCTATCGGCTACAACGTCGCCGAGGGTCGCTTGGACAATTCGTACTACGACCTGCTCGCCTCCGAATCGCGCCTGGCGAGTTTCATAGCCATCGCCAAGGGAGATGTTCCGCAGGAACACTGGTTCCACCTCGGAAGGCAGATGACGCTCGTAAGCGGGGGGCCCGCGCTTGTTTCGTGGACAGCCACGATGTTCGAGTACCTCATGCCGCTTCTGGTGATGAGGAGTTATCCGTCCACTCTGCTGACGCAGACCTATTTTTCGGTGGTGGCGCGCCAGATCGAGTACGGCAAGCAGCGCAATGTTCCTTGGGGCGTGTCGGAGGCCGGCTACAATGCGCGTGACCTTCAGCTCAACTATCAGTACGGCCCGTTCGGAGTGCCGGGACTCGGCCTGAAACGCGGACTCAGCGACGAGCTCGTGGTGTCTCCGTACTCGACGATGCTCGCCGCCATGGTCGATCCTCCCGCCGCGGCCGCCAACCTGCGTGAGCTGGAACGTAGCGGAGTGCTTTCACGCTATGGCTTCTTCGAGTCCATCGACTACACGCCGCAACGCCTGCAGAAGAAACAGAAGAGTTTTCTTCTTCGCTCGTTCATGGCCCATCACCAGGGGATGAGCCTGGTTTCCATCAACAACCTCCTCAATGCCGACGTGATGCGCACCCGTTTCCACGCGGAACCCCTGGTCCAGGCGGCACAACTGCTCCTGCAAGAGCGAGTTCCTCAGAACGTCTCCCTTCTTCGCCCCCGCGCGGAGGAAGTAGGTTCCGAAAGTTTCCGCCGACTCACAGACCGCACCAATCCGCGGACCTATGTCGACATGCACTTGCCTACACCTCGCACGCAGATCCTTTCCAATGGGCGGTACTCCGTGATGATAAGTTCTGCGGGCTCGGGCTATTCGAAGTGCGGTCCGCTCGCCGTCAGTCGATGGCGCGAGGACGTTACTCGCGACGCCTGGGGTCAGTTTTTCTATGTGCGTGACCGAGAAGCGGGCAAGCTCTGGTCGCCGGGTTTTCACCCGCTGGGCAATCGCTCAGATCGGTTTGAGGTTACCTTTGCCGAGGATCGTATCGAGATTTGGCGCACAGATGCCGATGTCGGCACCCACACGGAGATTATCGTCTCTCCGGAAGACGACGTGGAGCTTCGACGCATCTCGCTCACCAACAACTCTTCCTTGGTGCGCGAACTGGAAGTGACGAGCTTCCTCGAGCCCGTCCTGGCCCGTGGGCAGGACGATGCGGCACACCTCGCCTTTAGCAATCTCTTCGTGCAGACCGAGTTTGTGCCGGGGCTCAGCGCGTTGCTCGCCACGCGTCGGCTCCGATCCCAGAACGAGAAACAAGTGTGGGGCTTTCACGTTCTGGTGCCCGAGGGTTCGTCCGTGGGGCCGATCCAGTTCGAAACGGATCGGGCCAGGTTCTTGGGTCGGGGCCGGAGCGTTGTCGATCCCGTCGTGATCCTGGAGGATCGCCCTCTTTCGAACACGACGGGCGCGGTCCTTGATCCGATTTTTTCCCTGCGTGGGACGATGCGTTTGGCTCCGGGCGAAACGGCACGCCTCACCTTCGCGACCGGCATTGCCTCCTCGCGCGACGAGGCGCTGAGGCTGGCGGACAAGTACCACGATATTCACATCTTCGCGCGCGAGGCCGAGATCGCCTGGACCAAGTCTCAGGTGCAACTGCGCCACCTCAATATTGATGCCGATGCGGCCCACGTGTACCAGCGGCTCGGCGGTCGCATTCTGTACTCCGATCCTTCGCTGCGCCCGCGTGCGCATGCGCTCTCGCGAAACGTGCGGAGCCAGGCCAATCTCTGGGCCTACGGAATCAGCGGCGATGTGCCTATCGTGCTCTCCCGGATTCGGGACGAGAAAGACATGGCTATGGTGCGCGAGCTTCTCCACGCGCACGAGTACCTGCGTCTTAAGGGACTGCCCTTCGACCTGGTGATTCTCAACGAGCGGGCCCATAGTTACCTGCAGCCGCTTCAGGAGGAGATCCAGCGGCAGATTCGTATCAGCGGTTCGCAGGAGTTTCTCGACAAGCCAGGCGGTATTTTTCTGCGACGCGCCGATCACGTTTCGCCGGATGACATCGACCTCCTCAAGGCGGTTGCGCGAGTGAGCTTGAACGCCGAGAAGGGAACTTTGTCGGAGCAGCTCCAGCGTCGGCCTCCGGATGGTCCCGTTACCGAGAGTTTCCCGGCTCAGCTCGCGTCCCGGCCGACGTCGGTTGCCGCGCCGGTGGTGCCGGAGCTGTCGTTCTTTAACGGCATCGGTGGCTTTGGCGACCACGGAAGGACGTACGTGATCGTGCTCAAAGACGGTCAAAGCACTCCGGCACCCTGGATCAACGTGGTGGCCAACTCGCACGACTTTGGGTTTGTCGTGTCCGAGTCCGGCTCCGGATACACCTGGTCCGTGAATAGTCGCGAGAACCGACTGACGCCCTGGTCGAACGACGCGGTGAGCGATCCTCCAGGAGAAGCGATCTTCATCCGTGACGAAGACACCGGAGAGTTCTGGTCGCCGACGCCGCTGCCCCTCCGCGAGGCCGAGGCTTACGTGGTTACGCATGGCCAGGGATACTCGCGCTTCCAGCACACGAGCCACGACCTTCAGCAGGATCTTCTGCTCTTCGTGCCTCTGAATGACAGCGTCAAAGTCGGCCGTCTGAAGATGAAAAATTTCGGTGCCGGAACACGCCGCCTCTCCGTGACGGCCTATACCGAGTGGGTGCTCGGTTTCCATCGCGGATCCACGGCCCACTATGTGGTCACCGAGGTGGATGCGTCGGGCGTGATTTTGGCGCGCAACGCTTACAACAACGAGTTCGCCTCGCGAGTGGCCTTTGCCGATATCAACCTGGCCGAACGTAGCTTTACCTGCGATCGTAAGGAGTTCATCGGACGTAACGGGAGTCTCGCGCGGCCCCTGGGAATGCGAAGCAAGGGGCTCTCCGGAGCCGTCGGTGCCGGTCTGGATCCTTGCGCGGCCTTTCAGGCCCCGATATCCATTCCGCCCGGTGGCGAAGTCGAAGTCCTCGTGCTGCTCGGGCAGGCCGAGAATCGCGAGTCCGCGCTCGAGATCGCGCTCCGTTACCGCTCTTCCGAGCGCGTCACCTCCGCGCTTCGCGAGGTCGAGACTTTTTGGGAACAGACGCTCGGAGCGGTCCAGGTGAAAACTCCCGATGCGGCCCTGGATATCATGGTCAATCACTGGCTCTTGTATCAGACGCTCTCCTGCCGGATCTGGGCGCGCTCGGCCTTCTACCAATCGGGTGGGGCTTTCGGGTTTCGGGATCAGCTTCAAGACGTCATGGCGTTGGTTTACACTCGGCCCGAGCTGGCGCGTGAGCAGATCTTGCGCGCGGCGAGTCGCCAGTTCCCGCAGGGCGACGTTCAACACTGGTGGCATCCTCCCACGGGTCGTGGCGTACGCACTCACTTCTCGGACGATTTGCTGTGGCTCCCCTTCGTGACGAGCTACTACGTGGAGGTCACGGGCGATCGAACGGTGCTTCAGGAGAGCGTGAGCTTCATCGAAGCGCCGGAACTGGCGGAAGGGCAAGACGACGACTATCGCCAGCCCGCGACGTCGGCCGAAAGCGCGACCCTTCTGGAACACTGCGCACGGACCCTTGACCGGAGCCTGCGAGTGGGTGTCCATGGCTTGCCGCTCATGGGAGCGGGCGACTGGAACGACGGCATGAACCGCGTGGGTCACGCCGGCAAGGGCGAGAGTGTTTGGATGGGCTGGTTCCTGTGTTCGGTTATCGAACGATTCTTGCCCCTCTGCGAGTCCGCGGGCCAGTCGGAGCGTGCCGCACGTTACCGCGCTCACCGGGAGAACCTTAGGAAGGCCCTGGAGGAGAACGCTTGGGATGGCAGTTGGTATCGGCGTGCGTACTTCGACGACGGCACGCCGTTGGGATCGGCAAGCGACGAGGAGTGTCGGATCGATTCCATCGCCCAGTCCTGGGCGGTGCTCTCGGGAGCGGGGGATCCCGCTCGCGCCTCTGGTGCCATGGCTGCGGTCGACGAGTATCTCGTGCACCGCGGAGATGGGCTGATCAAGCTTTTCACTCCCCCCTTTGATAAGACCACGCTCGATCCGGGATATATCAAGGGTTACTTGCCCGGGGTGCGCGAGAATGGCGGACAGTATACGCACGCGGCTCTCTGGACGTTGATGGCCTACGCGGAACAGGGTGACGGGGACCGGGCAGGCGAGCTTTACGCTCTGCTCAATCCGATCAATCACTCCTCAACCCGCGCCGGTCTCCACAAGTATCGCGTGGAGCCTTATGTCGCGGCAGCCGACATCTACGGCATGTCGCCTCACGTGGGCCGAGGCGGCTGGACTTGGTATACGGGCTCGGCGAGCTGGATGTACCGCGCAGCGGTGGAATCCATCCTCGGTTTTCGAGTCCTCGGCGGGCGCTTGCACCTGCGGCCCTGTATTCCGAGCAGTTGGCGACACTTCGAGATTTCCTACCGCTTCGGCGGAACTCGGTACGAGTTCGTGGTTTCGAATCCCGATGCCCTGATGCGCCCTGCTCAGGCTTGGGTCGTGGATCTCGTCGACGACGGGAAAAAACACCGCATCGAGTTCGTCATGTCTTTGTCCCCTTAGGAAAAGTACTGCTCCGGTTCCGCAAAGAACTTCTTCAGCTCCCGGCTCATCTCGGCGGCGTGCACGCCGTCCATGAAGCGATGATCGAAGGTGACGCCCACCTGTACCACGGGGCGCACTTGCGGCTGCCCGTCGATAGCCACCACCCGGTCGCGCTGCGCGCCGATGGTCAGCAACAACGGCACGCGCGAGTAGGGGCAGAGCGGGGCCCAGGCTAAGTCGATGCCCATGCCGCCCACGTTGGTGATCATCACCGAACCGAAGGGATCGCGCGGCAACCCAAACTTCGAGAGATCCCAGTTGAGCACGTAAAGCAAGAAACTCGAAAGGTCGAGGAAGTGGCGCACCAGAATCCACGGCACCTTGTCGATCAGCGCAAAGCTTTTTTTGAAGCTCCGGTCTTCGCCGTTGCGAATCGCGCCGGCCTTTTGCGCCAGGGCCTGGGCGATGTCTTTGAGTGTCATGTCCTCCACGTTCTCCAGCGTGACGCCGCTCAGATTTGCGGACTTCGTGCCGTCTTTGCCGGAGCCCGGAACATTGACTTGGAAAAAGACGGACACGTGTTTGCGCAAATAGATGCGACCCCAGCGAATCATTCCGTTGATCTCGGGGCGCTTCAGCATGCACTTGGCCATCACATAGGCAAAGAGGTGGGTGGGAGTTACCTTCACCCCGTGATGCGCGGAGTACTTCTCGAGGAAGCCGCTCACGGCGGACATGTCCACGTCGAGCTGTCCATAGACCGAGGGGTCGGCGGCCGTGCGCCATGTGCCAAAGGCAATCTTGCGGAATGTCGGCGGGTTGTAATCCTTGCGAAACTCAATTCTACCCATGGAAGAATTGTCATTCACGGACGCGGGCAAAGCAATGCCTCCGTAGTGTATCGTAGGGACCCTATGGAACAAGACAAGCTGCAAGGGGATATCGAAAAACTGCTTCGGAAGGCGATGGATCCGGTGAAGAGAGCTCTTGGCGAAGATTTTGATCGTGCCACGGAGCTCTTGGAGGAAGGGGATCTCGGGACTGCCCTCGAAACTTTTCTCGAAAGCCTCGACAAGAATGAAATTGCCCTTCCCGAGAGTTCGGAAAAATTTCTTGCGAAGATCGCCGAAAAATTAGGCTTGTAAAGCCCGCCCTTCACGAAGCCCCTTTGGCGGGCTATTCTTCAGGAGGTATTCAAATCTTGATGGAGGGTTCATTCGTATGAAGCAGAAACTTTTAATCGCATCCTTGGGTGCTTCCGTCGTTTTCCTCGCCTCGTGCGGAGACGATGAGCGGGCCGGGGGAGCCGGGGGTAGTTTTCAGGTCGGTACTTTGGCCGGCGCTGCCACGGGCTTGATGTCCACGGGGCTGAGGCCTGCTGCCGTAACTTCCGCGGATCTGGTCAAGTCCTCGACCGCGTACTCGTACGCGCACGTGGACGGAATCAAGTTAACCGTCGCTCAGGTTCGTGGGGCAGATGCCAATTCCAACAACCCCCTGACCACGGCCACCATCGGGGAAGAGATCACTCTCACGCGCGATTCGAGCGCGGCGGCGTTTAGCGCGTCCGTGAACTGGGAGCTGGGCTCCTACGAAGGCGTCGATATTCTGGCGAACAATAGCTGGAAAGTGAAAGCCTACTGCAAAACGGCCGAGAGCGGCGGTAACTACACGCTCGTTTACACGACGGCGGCGGGAGTCGCCACCGCGAGCTGCACCAGCGACGAGTGCACTCTTCCGGATGCCTACGACTACTATAGCTACAGCTGGCTTGATGACTATTACACCCAAGCGGGCCAAGCCGAAAAGTGGATCACCACCCGCTTCAATTTTAGCGTTGCGGCAGGCGACACGCCGAAGGTTTCGATGCTCTTTGACCCCACGAATTCGGTGGTCTGCTGGGACGGAACGAATCGCGATACGGGCAAGCTGGGGTACTTTCAAGGTCCCGACAGTGCGCGCTCGCAAACTTTGTGGCCCGATTCCACACCGGCCTTTGCGGTTATCTCGAACGCCAACTTCCCGCTTTTGACCTACGTCACCACGAGTGCCGACGAAGCCGCTCCCGTGGGCAGAACCTTCTTTACCGCGACCTCGCAAGCCACGTTAGAGGGAAGTTTGGCCGCGAACCTGGCCAGCACTTACACGGTGAGCATTGTCTTTAAGGCCGACGGAACCCCCGTCGTCGGAGCCACTCGCCCGTTCCCCGGTACCGGAACGACGATTCCGCTCAACGGAGAACTCGAGGGATTTACCGCGAACGGAAGCGGCTGGGACTTCTATGACTCGAGCTTTCGCTGGGACGGCACCGCCAATGCTGCCGCCTTCGTGAAAAACCGCAAGTTTGTCGGTTGGACTTTGCCCACCACGCGTTACGCGGCGTTCTCGTCGACGGTCAACGATGGTCCGGATTGCGGACAGACTCTTCTGGATTTTCAGGGCAACGACGCCTCCCGCGATTGCATCAGCGGCGGCACCCAAACCTACTACTGGAAGGAAATCGAACTCTAGGTTCCGGTTTTTGCTCGTGCGGGCGGCCTCTGAGGGGGCCGTCCGCGTTTAGTTGGCCCGGATCATGACGTAGAGGGCGGCTTTCTTAAAGACACGGTCGTTAGAGCCATAGAGCAAGCGCAGATCGTGGTCGGTGTAGATTTCGTTGAGGGCTCCGCCACGGAAGAAAAGCCGCACGATCCACGTGGGCACGATCGAGATTTGATCTTCGAGTTCGCCGGCCTCGGCCAGAGGGGCCAGGTCCCAAAGATTAACGCTCGCATCCGGGCGTCCGCGAACGCCTGGGTAGCGGGTGAAACGTACGCTCAAGGCGTTCGGATTTTCCTCGTCCAGTTTGTACTCTCCTCGGAGTAGGCCCACTCGAACTTGGCTGCGGTCGCCGTTCTTGTAGAGCGGGCTCACGTTGTAATAGTAGCCCCCTTCAAAAACGGACTGGTAGATCTCGTCGGTGCCGAGTTCAGGGTCCACGCCTCGGTCGTCGTTACGGTAGTCGTACGGGCCCCACACTTGTTTCCACGTGCCGTAGAGGTACTCGAGACGTTCTTTGACGGGCGGCTGAGGAGAGAGAGCCAAGAGCTCTTCGATGAGGGGTTCTAGCGCTTCCTGGCGCGAAAAATCCGGGTCTCCTTGACCGCTAAAACTTTGAGCCAGCGAAACGATCTCGGCCTTACTGCGCTCGATTTGCGCTTGCGTATCGGAGTCGGCGGCCTGCGCTTTCAGGGCAATGCTAGCGAAGAGGGCGAAGCTGAGCGATGCGTAAGTGTTCATGCGGGGCAACGTAGCGGGTTGGGTTGGCCGTCGCAATAAATTCTCGCGCGTTCCAATAAACGCGCCAGACAAGCTAAGCTCGGAGCCATGAAATACGGGCTCTTCGGAGGACTGTGGATTTTTCTTATCGCCTGCAACGAGGTGGTCGTGCATCCCGTCCAGGGGGACATTGTGGAGGCCGTGTACGGGCTCGGGACGGTTGAGTCCGACGAAGTGTACAACGCTCGCTCGGGCCAACAAGTCACGGTCCAAGAGTTCTACGTGGTCGAAGGGCAAGACGTAAAAAAGGGCCAGCGCCTCTTTAAGATCGACCAAGGAGTCCTCCTCTCGTCTCCCATCGCGGGCCGGGTCACGCAAATTCCGGCCAATGCCCGTGAGAATATTTCTCCGCAGTCTCTCATCTTGAATGTCACAAACCTGGACAAGCTTTACCTTTCCGTGGCGCTCGAACAGCATGCGGCGATGAAAATCAGGACCGGCCTCAAGACCGAGGTCAGCTTCGAGTTCTTCCGGGACAAGAAAATCGAAGGCGTGGTCGATAGCTTCTATCCCAAGAACAACGAATTCATCGCAAGAGTTAGGCTCGGCAAGATTCCGCAAGGCGTGCTGCCGGGAATGACGGCCGACGTGGCCTTCGAGGTGGCTCGAAAAGCGGGCGCTACCCTCCTTCCCGCAAAGGCCCTCTCTAATGGGCACATCCTCCTTCGGCGCGGAGGGAAGAAAGAGCGAGTCGCCGTTCAAGTCGGAATGAGCGATTCGGATCGGGTCGAAGTCCTTGAGCCCGCGCTCAGCGTTCAAGACGAAATTGTCATGCCATGATGTTTCTGAGCCTGCGACATTTGCTCAGTCGCAAAAAGCAGAGCGCCTTGATTCTCGTGGGGATCATGATCGGAACCGCTGCGTTTGTTGCCTTCTCGGGCCTGATGCTTGGTTTTCAGACGAAGTTGTTGGATCAGCTTGTCAACAACGAGGCGCATGTCCGCGTTTCCTCTCACGAAGAGCTCCTGACCACCGAGGCCATGGGGAGCTTCCCGCAGGCGGCTCACGTGTTTTGGCGTGTCCCGCCCTCCGGCCGCAAGGACTCCGCTCGCATCGAGTACCCCATTGCTTGGTTCGATCGACTGGACCGATTTCCGGAGGTCGTCGCCTATTCCCCGCAAGTCACTGCCAACGTGATTTTCCGGCGCGGCAACGTGAGCAAGTCAGGCCGAATCACGGGAGTGGACCCGGCGCGACAGGTGTTGGTTACCAATATCGAAGAATACGTCGTGGAGGGGGAATTCAAGAAGATCGGCAGTTCGGGCAATCGCATCGTGCTGGGCAGGGACTTGCTTCAGGCCATCGGCGGAGCCCTTTCGGAGACGCTGCTCATCAGCGCCGGAACAAGCGCGCCGCGACCGTTCAAGGTGGTGGGAGTTTTTGAGACGGGCGTCAAGGCCATCGACGAAAGCTCTGCTTTTGCCGCGCTCTCGGACACTCAGCAGCTCGCGGGCATTCCGAGCGTGATCACCGACATTGCCGTTCGGCTGCGAGACCCGTATTCGGCGCCCGGGATTGCGGCCGATTGGGCAGCGCTCAGCCAAGAAAAAGTGGCTTCGTGGCAGGAAGCCTCGGCGGGCATTCTTTCGGTGTTCAAGACGCAAGATGTCGTGCGCTATTCCGTGACGATCGCCATCATCATCGTTGCCGGTTTCGGAATCTTCAACATCCTCTCGATCCTGATCGGCCAAAAGCAACGAGACATCGCTGTCTTGCGGTCGATGGGCTTCCTGCCCAAGGACATCGTGAACTTGTTCTTTTACCAAGGACTCATACTCGGCGCTTTGGGCGGGGTCTTGGGCCTCGGCGTGGGCTATCTGCTTTGTCTTGGGATCGGCTCCATCAAGGTGGCCTCCGGACGGATGGGTAGCAGCACTGGCACCATGATTATTTCTTATGAGTGGTCGATCTATGCGAAGGCTCTCGTGATGGCGCTCCTGTCTTCGGCCGTGTCGTCGATCCTTCCGGCCAGGCAGGCCGGCAAGTTGGACCCCATGGACATCATTCGATCGGGAGGTCAGTAGTGCTTGTTGCTCGCCACCTCGTGAAAACCTTCCCCAAAGCCTCTAGCGCCGTGATCAACGACGTCAGTTTGGAGATCAAGGCAGGGGAGTTTATCTCCATGATCGGCCGGTCGGGATCCGGAAAGTCCACCTTGCTCTATTTGCTCTCCACCTTGGATCGCAGTTTCCAGGGCGAGGTTTTGTACGACGGCCGAAATATCCAGGAAATGGATGTCGAAGAAGTTCACCGGCTACGAAACGAGAAAATCGGTTTCGTGTTTCAGTTTCACTATTTACTCTCGGAGTTAAGCGCCCTCGAAAACGTGCTGCTCCCGACGCGCAAGGCCAGTCCTGGCGACTACTTGACCCTTGCTCGCGCGTTGCTCAAGGAGGTCGGCTTGGAGGGAAAGGAGTCGCGCCGTCCCGCCGGACTGTCGGGTGGGGAACAGCAACGAGTGGCCGTCGCTCGCGCCTTGATCATGCGGCCCACGTTTCTTTTTGCCGACGAGCCCACGGGCAATCTTGATTCCGCTAATGGCGAGATCGTGATGGGGCTTTTTAAGAAGTTCAACAAGGAGTTCGGGACGACGATTGTTTACGTCACCCACGACCAAGAGTTCGCCGCCCGGGCTTCTCGCTCCATTCACTTGATCGATGGAAAAATAGCGACCTAGGGGCCGCGAGATCCCGAGCCTCTTCTCCGTCGGCGGCGTTTTCTATATTACATTGACATAATATTACATATGTGTGATTCTTATGTTCTGAAAGGCGGGCGGAATGGCGAAGGCCGAGACAACAAAGGCGATTCTCAGGAAGTGCGAAGACGTCAGTCGCGTCATGAAGTCTCTCTCTCACCCCGTTCGCCTCAAGGTACTTTGCTGCTTGATGGAGCGGGAGCAGGGCGTCAACGACTTGGCCGAGTTTTGTGAGGTGTCCCAGTCAGGGATGTCCCAGTTTCTGAAGAGAATGAAGGCCGAAGGGGTGCTGGATTCTCGTCGCGAAGGGAACTTCGTGTATTACGGCATCGCGGACAAGAAGCTGCTTCGGCTTTTGCGCGCGGTGAAAGACATTTATTGCTGATTTTTGAGTGCCTCAGGATGTTTGTCAGAAGGAGTTTGCATGAGTTCTATTAACATGAAGCGAGAAACCGCGGGGCCGATGGATTCGGCTATTGAGCGAGTCACCGAAGCCTTGAAGGCGCAGGCATTCGGAGTTTTGACTCGCATCGATTTGCACGCGAAGGTCAAGGAGAAGCTCGGTAAGGACCTGCGCCCTGTCGTGATCCTCGGAGCCTGCAATCCAGGACTCGCCTACGAGGCCTACTGCCTGAATTCGGACGTGGCGAGCCTTCTTCCCTGCAATGCGGTTCTTCGCGACGTGGGGTATGGCCGAATTTCGGTTGAGATCGCCAAGCCTTCCGCGCTGATGAAGTTTTTAGGCGACGAGAAACTCGTGGCCATGGCTCTCGACGCGGATGCCCGCTTGCGGAAGGCTTTAGAGAGTTTAACGCCGGCACCCATCCTGGAATGGTCGGCTATTGAACTGAGCCAGCATGTCGACGAGTGCGAGTTGGTGGACGTGCGGGAAGTCGACGAGTTCAACGGGCCGCTTTCGCATATCGAAGGGGCCGCGCTCGTCACTCTTGGCGCCCAGCTGGACGCATATTTGAAGAAAAGAAGTCAAGACGTCCTAGGAGTTCCGTTGGTGTTCATTTGCCGCAGCGGCGCGCGATCGCTGAAAGCGGCCATCCAGGCACAAGCTCTGGGCATTTCTTCGGTCGTTAACCTCAAAGGAGGAATGATCGGCTGGAACGACTCAAAGTTGCCCACCCATTTCTCGCGCGGCGGGAGCTCACAGTCATGATTTATCAAAACGAAATAGCAGGCGGTTTGCTCATCGGTCTCGCCTCGGCGATCCCGCTTCTTTTTGAAGGCAGAATTGCCGGCGTGAGCGGTTATGCGGCTTCGGCGCTTCGTCCCAAGAGTTCTGACGGGAAAACGGGGCTTCTCTTTGTCCTGGGTCTGGTTGCGGGGGGCTTCCTTTGGCGCGTGGGCGGGGGGCCTCTTCCGCTCTCAGGCGCGGAGGATCTCGGCCTTGGCGTCTGGGCGCTGGCCGGACTGATGGTGGGCTTTGGCTCACGACTGGGAGGAGGTTGCACCAGTGGCCACGGCGTTTGTGGCCTCGGTCGAATGTCTCCGCGGTCGCTGGTTTCGGTCGGCGTGTTTATGGGTATTGCCATGGTCACAACCTTGCTGATGAGGGCATTCGCATGAAGAACTTGGTGTATCTCTTGTCGGGCGTATTGTTTGGCCTTGGCCTGTCGCTCTCGGGAATGATCGATCCCAGCAAGGTGAAGGGTTTTCTTGCCGTGGGGACCGCCGACTGGAATCCGGCGCTTGTTTTTGTCCTCGGCTCCGCAGTTCCGGTGTATCTGATTTCGTTTCTGTTTCTCCGGAAAAGGCGGCGCACTCTGCAAGGCTCTCCGTTTCAGCACCCCGCCCCAAGACCCGTAGACAGAAAACTGGTTCTAGGGGCTCTTCTCTTTGGTATGGGCTGGGGTATCGCCGGAATCTGCCCGGGTCCCGCGCTCGTTCATGTTGCTTTTTTGGATCTGAACTTTGCGGTGTTCCTGGCGACGATGGTGGCGGGGTTTGAGTGGCAACGGAGAGTCGCGTGACCACTCTTCAGGCGCTGGGGTACCCGGCCTCCGTTGTCATGGGGCTTGCTCTCGGGCTCACGGGCGGCGGGGGATCTATCCTCACGGTTCCTATTCTTGTCTACCTCTTTGGGATCGGGGCTCTTCAGGCGACGGCCTACTCGCTCGCACTCGTGGGATTGGTGGCCCTTTGGGGAGCTTGGGGAGCTTATAGAAGCGGAGACCTCCATTTGCATCGCGCCCTTTCGTTTGGAGTGCCGGGTGTTGCGGGGGTACTTTTGGCGAGGCGAGTTTTGTTGCCGTTACTGCCCGAAGCGGTGTCGGTTTTTGGCATGTCCCTTAGTCAGAACTCCCTTTTGCTCATAGCCTTCTCGCTTCTGATGCTTTTGGCCAGCGCTTCGATGATTCGGGCCTCGCGTCAGACCGCCAACTCGAATGCTTCGGCTCCGATTGAAACGCCGCGCTCGGACGTGGCGTTCGTTTTGAGCGGACTCGCCACGGGACTTCTTGCGGGATTTGTCGGGGCGGGTGGGGGTTTCCTCATCGTGCCGGCACTGGTGAACCTTGGAAAACTAGATATGCGACAAGCCATCGGCACGTCCTTGTTTGTCATTGCGTTGCAATCGCTGATCGGCGTTTTGACCGACTTTCAAGCTCTCTCGCAGATGGACTTCGGGTTTTTCGGAATCATTGTCGCTTTGGCGATTGTTGGAATGACCTTCGGCACACGTTTAAGGACACATGTTCCGCAGGCAAGGCTGAAGTTTGGTTTCGGGGTCTTTGTTCTCCTCATGGGAAGCCTCATTTTGTTTCAGGAACTAAGAAAGGGATCACTATGAAACGCTACGAAGTAAAAAGTTTTTTCGACGAACTCACCGCTACGGTCACCTATGTCGTGTTCGACAAAAGCACGCGAGACGCGGTGGTGATCGACCCCGTGCTGGACTACGATCCGGCGTCGTCGAAAGTTTCCACGGAGAGCGTGGACAAGCTGGAGGCCTTCCTCAAAAAAGAAATGCTCAATGTCCACTACTGCCTGGAAACTCATGCTCATGCCGACCACTTGTCGGGTGCCCAGGAGCTGAAAGCACGCTTCCCTCAAGTCAAACTGGCTATCGGCGAGCGCATCACCGAGGTTCAGGGGGTTTTCAAAAAGATCTACAATCTCCCCGAGAAGTTTATCCCCAACGGCGCACAGTTCGATCGACTTTTGAAGGAGGGTGAGAAGCTCAACCTGGGCAGCATCGAGGTGGAGGTGTTGTTTACCCCCGGCCATACTCCGGCCTGCGCTTCCTATTTGATCGGTGACGCGGTGTTTACGGGAGACGCGATCTTCATGCCGGACACCGGTACCGGACGCTGCGACTTTCCTTCGGGAAGCGCGAGCACGCTCTATCAGTCCATTTCGGGAAAGTTGTTCAAGTTGCCCGACTCGACCCGAGTTTTTGTGGGACACGACTACAAAAACAACGGCACGCGCGAAGCCATGTGGGAATCGACCATTGGCGAAGAGAAGGCGAAAAATATCCAGCTCAGGGCCGAAACGACACTCAAAGACTACGTCGCTATGCGTGACGCGCGGGACGCGAACTTGAGCGCTCCGCGATTGTTGCTGCCGAGTCTTCAAGTTAACATCGATGGAGGCCGCCTTCCGGAACCGGAAGCGAACGGCTTGAGCTATCTGAAGATTCCAGTTCGGAAGAAATGAAGGGAAAGACGATGAAAAAGAATATTCACAGCGTTGAGCGAGTGGTGCGTGTTGTGGGCGGAGCCTTCGTGGCGAGTCTTGCTTTTTGGGGCCCGACGAACCCGTGGTTCCTGCTGGGCCTTGTCCCCGTGGCTACGGGGCTTATGGGATGGTGTCCGCCCTACGCCATGCTCGGCATCAGCACCTGCAAACGAAGCGAGTGATCCGCTAGACTTTGGGGATGTACGAATTCGGAGACGAGCGGCTTAGGTAGTCGAGCAGCCACTCGAGACTGCTCGGCTCCAGTTCCACAAACTCCAGCCCAAAGCCCGTCGGCAGTCCGTCGCTCTGGGCTTTGCTTCGCACCCATCGGACGATTCCGAGCCCTTCGAGGGCGGTCGGTGCACCGCCGCCAAAGGAGAGCAGAAACTCGACCGGCTCGCTGCTTACTCGAGGCAAGGAGTCCGGAGCGTGGCTCACAAAGACACCGCCTCGCCCCAGGTTAACGAGGCGACCGCGGATCGCGTCGCTCAAGGACGGGGCCGAAAAATGGATGGGGGCGTGAGCCGTGAGCCGCGGATGGCGACGTTTCCAACGGTCCTTGGGGGACGTGAGTTTCCTGTGCATTTCGGCCACGAGCGAGTCGAGTGAAAACGGCTTCGAAAAAAAGGCCGAGGCTCCCTCGTTAAAGGCCTGTTCGGGAGAGAAGTCGGAGTAGCCCGTCGTGATGAACACGGGAGGCGGCGGCACGAGGGTGGCCTGAATCTGGCGCAAAAGCTCCCGCCCATCGCCCTTGGGCATTCGGAGATCGGTCACCACGAGGTCGACGGGATTTTGTTGGAGCCACTCGAGGGCTTCGAGGCCTCCGGACGCCTCGAAGACGGCGTAGTTTTCCTCTTTGAAGCGCTCCGTGAGCAGTTCCCTGAGTTCCGGCTCGTCGTCCACAACCAGAATTCGGTGGGCGGGGTCGACTTTAGCCACGCTCATTCTCCCCTCGGAAGTCGAATGACAAAGCGAGTGTTGGGACAGGAGGCGTCAATTTTGAGTTCTCCGCCGTGGTCGCGAACGATGCCCTGCGAGACGCTGAGCCCGAGACCCGTGCCTTTGCCGACTTCCTTGGTGGTGAAAAAGGGGTTCATGATTTGATCCCGAATCAATTCGGGAATTCCCCCTCCGGAGTCCGTGACGATCAACTGAATCCAGTTTACATCATCTTCGACCCGTTGTTCAATGCGTACCCAAGGTTTCTCAAGATCCTTGCAGGCGTCATAGGAGTTGTTGAGAAGATTGATCAGAACCTGAGAAATCTGAGTGGGGCGACAATAAATAGGGAAGTCGGGATCCAGGCGGAGTTCGACTTCAAAATTTCCCAGCCGAAATTTCTCGAGGCAAAGCACGAGACTGTCTTCGACGATGGATTTGACGGATGCCAGGACCTTGGGGTCGTTGTCCGCGTTGCGCGAGAAAAGTCGGAGTCCTTTGATGATCTGAGCGATGCGCCACACGGTCTCGTAGCACCTTCGGAGACTCTCCGAGAACTTCGCCAGATCCAGGGGCTCTTTGTCGAGCAGCCGAGTCATCTGCTCCAGTCGGGCCGACAGAATCGCAAGCGGATTGTTGATCTCGTGGGCGATGCCGCCGGCCATCTCGCCGAGCGAAGAAAGTTTAGAGGTCGAAACGAGGTTTTGCCTCTGTTGCTCGCGTTCTTGAGTCAGTTTCTCGAGCTGCTGGCCCGCCACGAAAAGACTTTGCTCAAGCTGCGCGAACTCGTTGGAGGCCCGCTCGTTTTCGGGGGGTGATCCCAGCGGCTCGCCTTTGGACATGCGGTTCAGCAGGCCTTGTATGCGATCTAGGTGACGGGTTACGAGGCGTCCCAAAAACCAGGCCGCTCCGAGTGCGGCAAGAATCTGAAGTCCGGTGGCGAGCAAAATCGATCGCAAAAGACTGGACAGCGAGCGGTTCAGGACATCGAAGCTAATTCCTGCTTCGAGTTCGAGCGACTCTTCGTCTGCCCGGCAGGCTGGGATATCGGCAAACGAGGCGTAGATTCCGTGAACCTCGATCTGGTGCTTGAGCCTCTTGGAAAGGTCGAGCTCCGGGGCATGAGTTTCGCGCGGTCCGTACCTAGCCACTTCTTTGGCTCCTCGGTTTACGGCAAGGAAGGTCAAGCCTCCACCCTGAGCGACCTGGCGAAGGAACTCCGCTTGCTCAGCCTGATTTCCCTGGCAAAACACCTGAGTCGCCGCGATGGAGATCCCCGTCACCAGGGAATTCATCCGATTGGCGAAATCCTCGCGGAGCTCCCGAGTTCCCCGGGTGTAGAGCGCAACGCCCAGGAAGCTAGCCCCCCCCACTTGGAAGCCGATCATGATGGAAACAGCCATGTGCGTGAGTTTCACAACTTGATTTTACGGGGCCTTGGCGCATAATCCTAGTCGTGATCACCTCTCGACTTGCTTCCAGAATATTGGCGACCCTGACTTTGATCCCCTCAGCTTTTTGCGCTGCGGGCACCGTGGATGGCTTGGAGGTCAGGGGCTTCGGCTCCAGCGGCATTCAGGCCGCCAATTCGGATTACTCACTTCCGAGCGCCGGGATTGACGGGCGAAACGTAGATTATTCGAGACTCACCAAGGCGGGCGTGAATCTTCGTTCGGTTCCCTTAGCTGATTTGGCGGTGGCGGCGCAGTTTGTGGCGAGTTTAAAGGCGGCGACTTTTGCTCCCGAGATCACCTGGGGGTTTGTCGACTACGAAGTGACCAGCGGCATGCATGTCAGGGCCGGACGGCTCCTCCCGCCCGTTTGGTTGTTTTCTCAGCAAGTCGACGTGGGATTTTCCCTGCCTTGGATTGACCCCCCGCGCGAGGTCTATAGCCTCAATCCGCTGCGCTCTCTCAACGGAGCGGCACTCTTTGGGCGCCGCCGTTTAGGGTCGGGGATTTTGGAATATGACCTCATTGGAGGAGGCGGAGAGTCTCTTACCGAGTTGTCCACGCTGAGCGGGGCCGAGAGCGCAACTCTGGTTCGGATACGGGACGCTATTGGCGGGGCATTGAGCTACTCTTGGGCCGATATCCTGAGAGTGCGATTGGGATACTTCCGAGCTCGCACGTCCATCGACCTCTATTCCACCGTTCCGGTCCCGGGAGTCGACTACGTCTATTCGAACTTGCGCATCCCGTTTGACGCAAACGTGGGGCGCTTCTACTCGGCAGGCTTAGACCTTTCGCTCGGACCCTGGAGCGTGGTTGGAGAGTGGGCCAGAAGAGACCTTGACGGAACGGCTATCCCCCGAGCTGAGGCCGCTTACGTGTCGGCAGGGTACGAGTTTGGGCGGTTTAAGCCTCGAGCTACTTACTCAAAACTTTACAAGTACACCGGCCAGGTACGCCCGCATCCCGCCGTGGCTCGAGGGGTGAGTTCGTTGCAGGAGGCCGAGTGTTCTTTGACAGGTGGGCTGGGGGTACAGATCGCGGAGCCCGTGATGGCCAAGTTCGAGCTTTCGCGCACAGAAAGTAACTTTGATGATCCAGGCACGGACTTCCACTACTGGGTGGGGCGGGCGGCCGTGAACTTCGTGTTCTGAGGGCTGAACGATGAAAGAGGAACGCCTTACGAAACTCGTTTTGGTTCGGATTCTGGGCTTAACCGCGGCTCTCGCGTCGGTTTCGGGTGTCGCCGCTCCGGTGCACGTCGTGACGCGCGTTCAGGAACCTCACTTCAACGTGACCGAGGTGCAGGTTCGAGATCTTTTTATGGGAATTTCCGTCGAGGTGGACGGGGTTTCGTTGAAAGCCCTGGATCGAAACGAGCTTCGGGAAACCCTGGTGCGAGAACGTTTTTTCCAAGGCCTATTTGGAAAGAGCCTCACGCAGATGAGATCGGTGTGGTCGCAGCTCATCTTTACGGGGCGCGGATACCCTCCGGACACCGTAGGCGATCTGGGAGCTCTCAAGAAAGCTCTCGCGGAAAAGGCCGGGAGGTTGGGGTTTGTGGACGAAACCGAGCTCGACGGTTCCTTGCGCTCTTTGATCGTGCTTCCCGATCTCCGACCTAGCCCCGCTCGCTAGGTTCTAGGCGTTCAGGCCTGAGCCTCTAGTAGTCGACGCTCGTGTCCGCCTCGAGAAAGACTTTGGCGATTTCTTCAAAGGTAGCGATTCTCGCGCCCTCACGCAGTGCCTTTACTTCGCAGCCCGCAGCCTTGGAGCATCCTGGGCAGGCCATAACTTTGCCCCCCGCTTTGACAAAAGCATGGTAGGAGTCCTCAATACTGTCCGTCGGTCCGTGTCCTTTGCCCATATTCCCGGCGGCTCCGACCAGCCCCCAGGTCATTCGAATGGGTTGATTTTTATCGACGAGACGGACTCCCTCGAGACTGAGAACCAGCGTGGTGTCTGCACCGGCGGCAATAAACCCATTTGCGAAGCCCAGGGCCATCTTGACCGCATGCAAGTCGGTCGTCATGTGCTTGAGGTGCACGACAGCTTTCTTCGGGGGAGGTTTTTGCGCAAAGGCTCCCGTACTCAGGACAAACAAGAGTCCGAAGGCGCAACACTGAAGTCTCTTCACAAAAACCTCGCTCATTTCGGTTGCCGCATGTATTCGCAAGTCAAATCCATTTTCCGATTGCTTTGATGGTCGTAAAAAGTGCCCATCACCTGATCCCCCAGGTGAATGTCCCCGCTCTGTTTCTGGTTCACCAAAACAGTCGCAACCCGTGCGGTGTACACGAGCTTCCCATCCCGAATTGAGAGTTCCGCCGAAAACACATGTTCATCCACTGCTCCCCAGTTTTGCGAAGTGGTGTAGATCGCGATGGAGTCGTCGTCTCTGACGGTGACTCCTTCGAGGTTCGTTGATCGATCACGAGGGTCGCAAAGATAGAGAGTGTTTGAGGATCGCGACTCCGCAGGAGCTTCCGCGCCCGCAGCTCTGACTTCTGGCGAGCCGAAGCACACGCTCAAAACAACGCCCATGAGGACGCGAATTGTGGCATTCCGAGAAAACTCCAAAGTGTCTCTATCGCTGGTTGTCATGACAGATGGTCGTATCAGAGGGAGCCTGGATCATCAATTACCTGGACTCTCAGAAGAGAGTGATTCTTTGATCGGGCAGCACCGCCTCGGCCCTGAGTCCCAAACTGCTGTGGATCTGTTCAGCCAGGGCCAGGGCACTCGTGGGAGTGCCGTGGTTGATGAAGATTCGCGAGGGCTTCTTCTCAAAACGAGAGATCCACCCGACCAAATCTTGGGCGTCTCCGTGGGCCGAGAGATTCTGAATAGTGGCGATCTCGGCTTCAACGGCCACTTCCTCGTGGTGAATGCGAAGTGTGCCGGAGGATTCTCCCCTTTCCTGCAGGAAGCGCCCCTTGCTCCCCTCGGCTTGGTAACCCACAAACAGGACGGTGTTTTTCTTGTCCGGGAGTCGATGTTTGAGGTGGTGGAGGATGCGTCCGCCGCTGAGCATGCCAGCCGCGGCGATCACGACCATGGGGCCGTCTCGCATGCAGGCCATCATGGATTCGTCCGTCGTCACCACGGGCTCGAAGCGGCTGGGAAAAAAGTTGTCCCCGCTCCCTACAAAAGCACTCGTCAGCGGCGAGTCCTCGGGATGCTTCAAAAATACTCGAGTCGCGGCGTTGGACATGGGACTGTCGAGGAGCACGGGAAGTCGGGGAATTCGCCCGGAGTCCTCGAGCAAACGAAAAAGGTGAAGCACCTCTTGGCTGCGACCCACCGAAAAGGCCGGAACCACCAACACGCCTTGTCGGTGAAAAGTCTTCAGCGCGATTTCGGCCAACGCGTCGAGGGGATCGGTGCGTGGGTGAGAGCGCTCGCCATAGGTTGATTCCACGATCAGGACGTCGCTTTCGAGGATGTCTACGGGCCCCTTGAGAGTACGTGAGCGATCGTGACCCACGTCGCCTGAGAACGTGACTAGGCGAGGGCGGCCATCGACCATGATCGAGACCTGGACGAAGCTCGAGCCGATGATGTGTCCCGAGCGCAGGAACTTCGCTTCGATCTCGTGACCGATCGGGAACCACTCGTCCCGCACGTGAGGACGAATCAACGCCAGCGCACGTTCGGCGTCGGCCGTGTCGAAAAGCGGAAGAGCGGGATTGTGATGCGAGTGTTTGGTGCGGTTGGCGTAATCGGCGTCTTCTTCCTGCAAGTGAGCCGCGTCGAGGAGCAAAATTTGGCAGAGGTCACGGGTGCCTTCGGAGGCATGAATCGGGCCGTTGAAGCCTTCTTTTGCAAGCTTCGGCAAATAGCCGGAGTGATCCAGGTGAGCATGAGTCAGCAGCACGGTATCGAGGGACTTGGCTGGGGGAACAAAGGGCAGCCAGTTGCGGGCTCGCATGTCCTTGGGGCCCTGGAACAACCCGCAGTCGACCAGAATTTTCTGGTTGTGGGCGTGCAACAAAGTCTTGGACCCGGTAACCGTTCCCGCGCCCCCTAGGAAATCGAGAGTGACTGACATAAATCCTAAACGAGCGGCCCGGCTTTTTGCAGCTCCTCGGATGCCGGGTCCCTAAACTGCGCGAAGTTGTCTCGGAAGAGTTTTGCGAGTTTCAAGGCGGCGTGGTCGTAGGCGGCTTTGTCGACCCAAGTATTTCGAGGCGAGAGCATCTCCGTGGGAACGTTGGGACAGGAACTCGGAATACGCAGTCCGAAAATCGGGTCCTGAGCGTAGGAAACCGAGTCCAGTTCACCCGCCAGCGCGGCGCGAATCAGGGAGCGCGTGTGAACAAGTGACATACGCTTGCCTTGGCCCACGCCTCCTCCGGCCCATCCCGTGTTGACGAGCCAGACATTGGCCTTGTGCCGTTTCATTTTTTCTCGCAGAAGCTCTGCGTAGCGACGCGGGTGCTGAATCATGAATGCGGCTCCGAAACACGCCGAAAAGGTAGCAACGGGTTCCTTGACCCCCATCTCGGTGCCGGCGACTTTAGCGGAATAGCCGCTCATAAAATGGTACATCGCCTGTTCAGGGCTCAGGAGCGAGATCGGCGGCAGGACACCATAAGCGTCGCAGGTGAGGAAAAAGATATTCTTTGGGTGAGAGCCGAGGGCCGGAATCTTTGATCCCTTGATGGACTCCAGGGGATAGGCGACGCGAGTGTTCTCCGTGATCGAGACGTCGTCGTAATCGACCCGGTGGGTTTGGGGATCGTAGACGACGTTCTCGAGGACGCTTCCAAAGCGAATCGCATCCCAAATTTCGGGTTCCTGTTTGCGAGAAAGACCTGCCGTTTTGGCGTAACAGCCGCCTTCGATGTTAAAGATGCCCTTGTCGTCCCAGCCGTGCTCGTCATCGCCGATCAGCGCACGGTCGGGATCCGCGGACAAAGTGGTTTTACCCGTGCCCGACAAGCCAAAATAGAGGGCTGTGTCTCCCGTGGGGCCTTCGTTAGCCGAGCAGTGCATGGAGAGGATGCCCTTCTTAGGCAAAAGATAGTTGAGCACGCTGAAGACGCCCTTTTTCATGCAGCCCGCGTACTCGGTCCCCAGAATCACGATGGATTTTCGGCCGAGGTCGATCGCGATCGAGGTAGCGGTGCCGACACCCTCCACGGTGGGATCCGCTGGGGATTGCCCGGCGTTGAAGATCGTCCAGTCGGGCTCCCCAAAGCTTTGGAGTTCGGCCTCGGTGGGCCGGATCAGCATGTCGTGCATAAACAGAGCATGGTATGGACGTGCGCAAACGACGCGCACTTTGATGCGGATGTCGGGTCTCCAGCCGGCAAAGGCATCCACCACGTACAATGTTTCGCGCGAGGAGAGAAATTTTTTGGCGATCGCGAGGTTTTTGTCGAAGGAGGCTTCCGGGAACGGGATGTTGATTTTGCCCCAGTCCACGTCGTCCGTTTCGCCGCTTTTTTCCACGATGCGACGATCCAGGGGACTGCGCCCCGTTTTGGCTCCCGAGTACGCGATCAGGGCGCCTTCCGAGGAGAGGGCGCAGGGACGACGGGTGCCCTTTTCGAGCAGTGCGTGCTCGTACAGCTTCGCGGGACAGAGGTTGCGGTGGAGCGTTTGTGCGGTGAGCCCCAGGCGTTCCAGCAGCGTTTTCGGGTCTGATGTCGTCATGTGATTCACCCCTGCGAAATTCGATTTGGCTTCCGATATTCGCCCCGGATTATACGCGGATTCTTGATGGGGATGGAGCGGGGTGCCGGTCTTTTTTAATCCGGGCAGTCCGGTTCTGGGCGAGTTTCCGAGGCAAGATGAGCCCTACCCTGGCCACGCTGCTGGTGGTTGGTGCCCAGTGGGCACACTTTAAGGTGAGGAATCCCTGGACCAACAAGTTTTTGCCTTCGTTCCTTCCAGAATCGCACTGCTCGCCTAACAACCCTTTGTCGCGCTCAAAGCCGGCTCGGTTGGATCGGTCAAGGCTTTACCATCCCACTTCTTGCGAACCCAAGGGGTCTTTAACCCGCCATGAAGAGAGTAAGCTTAGGGCGTGTCTCCGGGCACGATAAGAATTTGTCCTGAATCGACGACGATGTTGTTGTCAAAGTAGGGTGATAGAATCAGAAATGCCCCGTTTGAAAGAGCCGTGACTCCCATGCTGCCCATGTAGTCACCTGCATTGTCGCCATTTAGGGAGGCAATTTCAGCCCCCGTTGTGCCGCTGTTGAGCTTAACGGATCCCGCATTGCTTACGCCACTTACATCGTCATACTTTGATCTTACGACATAATCACCGTTTGAAAGTACAGTGACTCCACCAGCACCCATTTGGTCATTTGCATTGTCGCCATTTAAAGAGGCAATGACATGAACTGCGGGCGGTGGACTGGAGAGTCTGAGTCTTAAAACGTTTGAGTGGAACGGTCCGGCTCCAATAGAAGGAGTCAGGCCCATGAAAACAACCAGGAAATACTACA